>ENA-OQIR01000353-OQIR01000353.1-human-gut-metagenome-genome-assembly--contig:-NODE-353-length-20887-cov-4.468112_pt1 | contig 20887 bp, 26 predicted proteins | sample MGYA00242580_ERZ504745 | MGnify/ENA primary metagenome ERZ504745 (study PRJEB26092, sample SAMD00036214) | human gut metagenome | host: Homo sapiens | study: EMG produced TPA metagenomics assembly of... | reverse complement strand
CCTCATGGCCATCTCCCGCCGCATCGTCGAACATGGCGGCGCGGACGACGTCCCCGACCAACTCGACGGCTTTACGGCGCTCGGTCCTGCTGAGCTTCGCCAGGCTCTTCTTGAGGGTGATGACCAGTCGTCTGCATCCATGGGCGCTCCTTCGACGTTAATTGAAGGGTACCGCCTCGCGGTGACATCGTTTTTATGTCAACCTTGGTCTAACAGAGCCAGAAATTATGCGTTCGAGTACGTGAGGAACTCCGTATCAAAGTTCTGTAAGCCTTACTCCTATGAGTCAATCCGCTTGACGAGGAGACGGCCCTAAGCGTGGTCGAGAATGGATTTGGAATCGCGAAAGGAAGAGCCTCGGCGGATATTATCCGCTTGTCGAGGGGTAACATGCGCTTGGCCTGCGCGGCGGCCGAGGTCGCTAAGGAACGTGGGATCGAGGTATTCTCTACGATGCCGAGCCTCATAGAGGCTTGCTACGGAGAGAAGGCTTCTAGCCTGGGCGGTGACGCCAAAAGGGCGGCGACAATCGTCTCGGTTTTGGACGCGCACAGGTAGAGGGAAACAAAGATCTGGATAAGCTGCTTGCCAAGTTTGGGATTTCTCATGACAGATACGTCGATGCTTGCGCCGCTCTGTGCCACGACGAACTGGTGGATGCATGTCAGGACATGGTTGCGGTAGCGCCGGGCGAACAGGTTTTGAGGGATTATTTGCTCTACCAGGCTTTCATAGCCGAGAAAAGTTTGTCTCTTTTCGATATCAACGAGTTGGAGTGCGGCAAAACACTATGCCCCAGGGTTGTCGCCATCCTTGTGAACAATTTCTTCAGTGACGAGCTTGTCTCCTCCTTGAAATCGCAACTGGCTGACATTTGGTCGTCAGCGAATGATGAGACGCGATGGAGGATGGTGGAGGAATACCATGTCCTTCTCGGCGAGAAGGGTCTTGGCCACATTCTCGAAGCAATCGAGGGCTGCGAACCTGGAAACTACGATTACCTTGACTTCAAATTCGAAAAGAGCCGTGGATTCAACTCTCCGAAATCTCATATCCTCAAATCGCTCACGTCCTTTCTGCCTGCCCCTAAATTCAGCGAGCCGGAAGAGCTGTTCTTCATGGCGTTGGAGAAGAACATTTTGCCTCCAGGGGAGGCAAAGCAGACACTCACGAAGAGCATGTGCTTCAACGAGAACTTGTATTCGGACGGGTTTCGATACGAGAATGAGGTCCTCGAACGCCTTGCGTGTGAGTTTCGCAAAACAAAGGAGGATAGGTACGGGGTTCTGCTTGCCTATTATGTTGAGGCTTTACTGGCGGCAACGTACGACGGCCCGACAAGGATGGAGGGAAACAAGGTCACGTTCATCCATGGAAACCACGTCTACACCGAGGCAATGATCGGCTTGAGGAAGCGAGCGATTGCTTGCCTTAAGGAACTCAGGGACTGTTCGGAGTTGAGTCATCTCTGCGATTCGGTGATTACTGGTGTTCGGGGTATCGGCGGCGACGACGGGACCGGTCGGTTGTGGAAAGAGACCCTGGAGGAGCTATATAAAGGATATGTTTCTCGAATTGAGTCGATTGAGATTTGCAGCTTGCCTGGGTTTGTCCAACTGGAGAAAGAGTTCATTTCCCAAGGTGTCATCACTGAAGAGGGGCTCCCGATCCTTAACGCGTCGCCTGAGGAACGGATCGCAGCCAGATCTTCTTAGACGACTTCCCTGGAAACGATATCTCAGAGGAGTTGACCGAGGTTGTTCAAACAGCAAGCTCGGCTGAACTGGTGAAGGCAATCTTGATTGTGAGCTCTGCCTGTCGGCAGAGCTCAACTTACATTCCTCACCCAATCCTGAGAAACGTCATGATTCTTGGTGCTGATACTTTGACCGAATACGCAGAGCCGATCATCCTGTCAGATGCACCCTTGTATACGATCCCGGACGATTTGCTTATTCGCTGGATTGACTTGCTCAGCGTCGATCGGGTTCGTGCTCTTGCTCTGAAGCGAGAGGAGAATGAGATTCCCGAATGGCTTAGTCGGATTGACGAAGTGCGATTTGAGAAGTTCGGAGTCAGTCCCGAGCTGGCAAGGGATATCGAGGAAGGAGCTGGAGCATACGGCGAAACCGTTTCGTTTGAGGCAGCAATGGAAATCGAATCTGCTACGCCGGGCTTTTTCGCTAGATACGTGGCCTGTGTCCTGCAGAAGCTGGACAGAGGTTCGCGCGCCTTTTATAGACTTCTTCCCAGCAACATCAACAATGCCGAGCAGAGGGCGTTTGTCTCCAAGCCAGAAACGCTGACCCTTGCGGAAGAAATCTTGCTTAATCTCATAAGCGGAAGGAGCTCCCATTGGAACGAGGATTTTCTTCGTTTTATTGTCGCCAACGATAGTCAATTTCCTGAGAGGGCAATACCCGTGCTCATGGAGTTCAATGCGACTTATGCGATGGAACGTTTAGGTGAGGCTGTATGGAGGGAAGAGAACAGCGAGGCCGCAACCGATAGAGCGTGGAGGGCCATAGAGGGGTTTGAGATAAGTCTGCAGTGTATGTTGAAATCTTTCGCCTTGAAGCATTTTCTTAATTACGCTATTGAGCATCACTACGACGCAGTCGTGTCTTGGCTGGCTTCGCGTTCGATGCGTGATGGAGAACTTGCTGACCATCTGCCAGATGTCGCAATGGAGTTAGCCAAGGATCTTAAGGTCAAATACATAGTCTTATTGTGCAAAGAGGGCCTTAGCTCAGAAGAGCTCAAAAAGGTCCCAGTAATCATGTCTTCCTTCGGTGCATCGTGGAGCGGGAGCGAAATCCCTCTTCTTCGAGGGAAGATTGACTTCATTGAAGAGGTGATTGAGAACTTGCCCGGAGTTACCTATATGCGGCACCGCATGGTTTTGGAAGACGCGATAGCCTCTGTGAAGCGACGCATAGAAGCCGCAGAAGTTCACGAGTTCCTTCACCCATTTAGCTATCGCAGCCCGCGCCTTTCGGTAATTCGTCAAGCCGCAGCTGTGATAACAGACACCGCGTGCATCTCCCACCCATTCCCTGCAAGCTCGAGACGCTCTCGCTCACGTGGCTGAGCAGGGCGACGTGCCTCTCATTCACGTTGGCGCCGATGGGGGTGTTGCTAATAAAGACTTCGTCGCGTCCCGTTAGCGTACGACGCTTGAACGATCGGACAACTTCCGCGCGAGCTCGATCCAGGGCGTCATGAAGCGCGTGAAGGCCAAAGGCGTGCCCGTGGTGGTCTACGAGCTCACGCTGGACGCGCCGGAGTTCTTCGGCTCCGAGGTCACGCACGACCTGGAGCCTTCAGGGCCGGCTGCGACGTGATCGTCGTCAAGCGCTGGAGCGACGAGCTCGCGGACGTGGCGGACAAGGTGTACACGAGGGATTTGTTTATGCGGGACTAGGGGAGAGAGCAGAACCAGGCTGAACGGCTTCAATCATTCGCTAGTATAACCGCGTCGAGGGCGGGGTGTATCGGTTAATACCGATACACCCCGCCCTTTGGTTTAGGATTCATTTGTGGCAAATGCGTAATCGATCTGTTTCAGGAGGAAACATGGGCTTGGTTTCGGAACGTGTTCCCACAATGAATATGTTGAAAGAAGCTCATGAGTTAATTGAGCATGCAAATTACTATCGCGTAATTAAAGGGCTCGGAACTGACTATAGCAATGAATGGCTGGACATCGACGAAGACACGCTCTGCGTATTCAGGGAAGTATCCTTTCTGGATGAAAAAAGGGATAAGCAAATTGCAGCGAGAACCGCACGGGGTGAACGTTTCTCAGACTGGATTTTAGATGAGGTGGCGAGATTTCCATCCATTGACGGTGCCGTAGAAACAACTCATTATGGCGTGTTATCTCTCAAGGAAAACGTCAACATCTTTATAGAGGCGAGTCCCGAATGTGGCCCGCAAGCTTACCCACAATGTATCGGACTATGGACTCTATTGAAAACAAGGAGGAAAGGGATCGATACGAACTTTGTTGTCATATCAGAATTGCGGCTTTTGTCGATTTTTTGCTTGAATTCGACTCTATGCAGAGATGGCTTGCCGCTTATGACTTGGAGTTAATGCCAGAGCCTTTGGCCCAGCACTATGGTCTCGATACGCCTATGCTCGATTTAACGGATGATTTTGACATAGCGCTTTTCTTTGCGACCTGTTGCTACGATGCATCCAAGCACCAGTGGAGGCCGCTCAATGAGAACGACTTTTCTAGAGATCCGCAAAGTATGTACGGCGTAATATTCCATATTCCCAGGTGGAATGCTGAGAATATTTCAACCTTTTCTCGCTATTGGGACCCGGATTTTGATCGGTCAACTTTCACAATCGATCATATTGGTTTTCAAGTATTCCAGCGATGTCATATGCAGCATGGCTATGGTCTCCGGCTCGACCATCACATTCCTCTTCAAGATAATCAATACTTCGAAAAGCTTCGATTTAAGCACAGTACCCGACTATCCAAAGAGGTTTTTGAATTAATGGATGGCGGCAAAAAGGTGTTTCCCGATGAGGGGCTCCTTGGATTAAGTGACGTCATTGATACGATTAAGAATGCCTGGTCATTCAATTATGATGAGTTTGAGCTGGGCTATTACTATGCTGGCGGTGATGCCAAATGGGGCAGTAAGGACAACGCTCTCATAATACTTAGGTGCGGGGATTGCCTTGGCCATTCGATATCAATAACTGGAGATAAGCCATGCTATCAGCTATCCCGTCAGCGTCGCCGTCAAATTGATCGTGCATACAAAGATCTAGACATCAGAAAGATTATGGGCTCAGAAATCGTTTACAACAAGCCGCGTATGCCGTATTAATGAATAACGGGATAGCGCTCTTCGGCATGCTAATAAACTTACCGAGAAACTGACTATATAATCTGCGCATAATGAAGGTTGTTCACTCTTTGTGCTGGACGGTATTGCTATGGGTTTCAATTACAGTGCCTTGGATAGTTTTGAGTTTGAAACTCTTGCGCGTGACGTTACAGAAATGGTCACCGGCGTAAAGCTATCTTGCTACACCGCAGGTGCTGACGGTGGAGTCGATGCATCTGATTTTTATTATCAAAAATGTCAGCAGAGCCGAGTTGTAATGCAGGCAAAGCATTGGTTGCGACGCGTCACTCCCAAACAGTGGGAAGACTTGGTGGGTAACCTCGTCAAACAACTTAAAAAACTTAACAAAGTTCCTTCTGACAAATTGGTCATCGTTACCTCGGCAGGGGTCACTGAAAATATCCAACATAAGATGATCGATACCGCCGAGTCGTTGGGTGTTAGTTGCTGCATCGTAATTGACAGGATTAAATTGGATGACATGCTCGCTCGCGAGGAATGCAAGCCAATCCTAAAGCGTCATTTCAAGCTTTGGATAGCGGGAACCAATGTGCTTAATCTGATGCTAAATCGGTCTTTAGACGTGGATACAGAAGTTTTTCTTAACCAAATATATGAATATGAAGGGCTTTATACGCAGACGAGCGTTTTTGATAAGGCGATTCAATCGCTGAGACAAAACTCTACTTTGCTTATTGTGGGAGACCCTGGTACCGGGAAAAGCGTTCTCACTCAATGATCGCTCTTCAGCTCATTAAAGCAGACTTTAAAATCATCTACTCTTCTTGCAACAACATTGACAAGATAAAGAATGCAATTGAGGATAATTGCGAAAATACGCTATTCGTTCTTGATGATTTCCTGGGTCAACGCTGCCTCGATATCGACTCGTCCAAGATGAGGGAGCTGGTCGCCCTCCTTCGATATACATCAAAATTAAAATCCTGCTACACAGTACTCAACTCTCGAATTTCAATCCTGAACGAAGCAAAAAGAGTCGATGACCCTTTCAAAAAATTTATCGATAGCATGCGTGCTGGTATCGTAGTAATTGATACTACAGAGATGTCCCTGCTAGATAAAGCAAGGATTATGCTGGCGAATCTTTCTTTTGAAAACGTCCCTATTGAATATGTCGATTCTTTAAGGGAGCGTTCCCAATCGTACTTTTCACGTCAAATGAAATGCATCGTCATTTGTAAGCATAGCAACTTCAACCCACGTATTATTGAGTTTTGTTGCAGGGAAGAGTTTTGGAAGAACATAGCCCCCTCTGAATTTCCTGACGCGATAAAGGACAAGCTAGATCACCCTAACGATGTGTGGCAAAACGAATTCGAAGAGCGATTAGAAAAGCCCGAACGCATTCTTGCTTACCAGCTATTTTCATTAGGTGACAACTCCGTTCCTCTGTCCTCGTTGCATATTGCATATGAGGAAAGACTCTCACTCGAACCACAAGCTGATTACTCGGTAAATTCTTTTGCCAAGGCACTAAAGCGTTTACAAGAAACCGTAGTCAGAACTGTATACATTGAGAACGAGCCATATGTTTCGATGGCCAACCCCTCTGTTAACGATTATTGCGCCTGGTTTTTAGCCAACAACAATTTGGAGGCTATAGCTATGGCTAAATCAATCGTATTTGTTGATCAACTCGAGAGGATAACTAACGTTAATCACTGTCCTGAAGTCGTTTCAATAATGAGGAACGCATTCATTACAGGGCAGATTTATGATTTTCCCTTTGCAGGCAATAAACTGAGACCCTATGAACTTCCTGGATTTAAATCCATTTCCAATTGTGAGAAAGTGCTTTCTGAATCAGATTTCGACTGGGTTTTTAATTTTATTAAAAATGCCCTTGAGTCATCCGCGCAGGAAGCATGGTCGCTTACCGCTTCATATTTATTATGCAAATTGCATAAGTGGGGAATTCTCGAATCAAAACAAATCGCAGAGCGGCTCTGCGCGAGACCTCTGCTGCGTAGTTTAATCGCAGGTGCTTCCTATATCACTGCTCCCCGTTTGCTTGAAATTATAACTTTCTGCATTGATAAAGAGCAGGTCGAAGATCTGGCAGATGTGAAGGAGGATCTTTGCTTTCGAAGCAGAGATTGGTTCTGCGATTATGTCACCGACTATTTTGACGACAACTACGAATATGAGCGCGACCTCGATATATGCAAGCGATATGGCCCATGCGGTGAAGACGAAGATTGGGAGAACTTAGTTCGCAACGAGATTGAAAAGCAATTGAAATCAGAATTCACTGAATCGACTTTAAAAGAGTATTTCGTTGAATATCTTGATGCCGATATCGCAAACATATTCCTCGCTGAAAACTATAGCGATGAAATGGATGATGCCATTGATAACTACATTTGGAACCTAGATATCCCTGATCAAGAATCGGTATTTGAACCCTATGGCAAATCAGCCCAGCCATCGGACGAGGCTCACGAAAGCCTGATTGTTGAGAAATTATTTAATGAATATCATTTACTTGCTGATTAAGGTTACGACATGTACGTCAACAACATTCAAATACCTGATGCGCTAAATCAGGCGCTATTGAAGCATGAGCTTGTAATATTTGCTGGTTCCGGCGTTTCAATGCAAGGAGATTGTGCTCTTCCCGATTTTAGGGGTCTTGTTAAGCAGATTGCGGAAGTTGTTGCTTCTCCGGATTCCACAAACGTAGACGAGCTATTAGAAGAGTCCTGCGAGACAGCGCTTGGTCATTTAGATCAAATGGGGAATATACACCAAGCATGTGCTCGAGCCATTGGAAAAGGACTTGATGGGTATTCTGACCTGCATATCGGCATATTAAAGTTATTTGGCAACAAAAGAAAAGTCCGTGTAGTTACAACCAACTTCGACCGCAGGTTTGAAGGTGCTGCCAAGTCCCTAGACATTTCACCTCAAACGTACATTGGCCCCGCATTGCCTCTGGGCGATGATTTTGAAGGGATCGTTTATCTACACGGAAACGTATTGCGTCCAGAACAGACCGTCTTAACAGATGTGGATTTGGAAAAGCATATATCACCAACGCGTGGGCATCGCGCTTTCTGCTTGATATGTTCATGCGGTATACCGTGCTATTTGTTGGCTATAGCTGCAGCGATATGATGGTCAAATATCTTACTCGATCTATTTCGGCAGATATGAATGGAACGCATTTCGTCACTTGAGCGCGGCGCAAGTAGAGATGATGAGTGGAATTCGCTAGGCGTCATCCCAGTCCACTTTAATGACTTTAACGAGTTGGCGCCCCTGTTTATGGGATGGGGAAAACTAAGTAATGAGTCTCTAAGCGTACGTCGTTCCGCTGTTGCATCGTATGCGGAAATAACATCCCAGCTGTCTTATATGGAACATGAGAACCTTGCCTCTTTCTTTACCAATCCCGAAGACGGTGATGAAGAAAGAAATGCTCTTGCTACTGCTTTTTGCACAAATACAAATAGCATTAAGTCACTGAAGAACCTCGTTGATTGCGGACTTGATTCATTCTTAATAAAAGACGAGCTGGATGGTTGGGAACGGACCTTTCTCGATTGGTCGGTTAGATCCTTTTCAGTCAATAATTACGTAGACGTCTATCAGGTTGCCAGAGCAAGAGTCGAACTCTGTCATCGATCTATGTCTGCGAATCGCTTCGGCACATTTCCGATTCGCCGGATTCTACAGATGCCTGTATTTCCTTCTGGCTGTCATTTTTAAATCTCGATAAGATTGGCGAGCTATGGATGGAATTCACGTTCCCAAAGCTATTGTCCAAAATAGAAAGTCCAGAGTTGGCACTAAGGCTAATTGACATCATGCTCTCTTACGAAGCGGAGTGGGCTAACGGATTCGATGGAACAGAAGGTAGTTTTCACCCTCGTTTCAGTTTTAATTTTTCTGATAACGCCGAAACTGTCTCTAAAGCAATTGTTGCCTGGGCGGACCGTATTGGCGAGAGACTGCTTTCATTACTTTGCAACCGTTTAAATGACATTGCCAATCTGGAAGCTGGTTATACCAATCTTGACAACCTGCTAGACTCATCGAGTTTTATCCGCCATGCAATCGAAGACCATGAGCAAGATATGCCTAAAGAAGGCACTTTTTGCGTAGTGATTGATTGCGCAAGAGAGGTTGGTCGCAAACTCTATTTGGCAAACGAACTTGAAGCTAATAGAGTACTTGCTTTAATCGGTTCAAAGTGCAGTCTTATTAAACGACTGGGCCTGTACTTATATTGCTTGAAATTGGATGATCCCGACCAGGCCTTAACGCTTGCAACCGAGTGCGGAGCTCTCGAAGATCTAGCATCTAAATACGAGATATATCATCTTGTCCTCAATGCATACCCGAAAGCAAGTAGATTGACTAGGGAAAGGTTTATTGAGAGGGTTAATTTATCATTCTCGAATTACGGAGACGCTCGCCACTGTGCGTATGCACGTTTCAACTTATATCAGTGGCTTGTGGATAACAATGTCACAGATGATCTATTGCAGCAACAGCTTGATGAGGTAAAGCTTGACCATCCTAACTATAAGCTAACCGAATTTCCTGACTTATCGTCCTATATGACCTGCGGTTTTCCGCAAATTAGTCCATTGACTGCGACGGAATTTACAGCAGACAGTGTTATTCAACTATTTGAAAGGGTGGTAGACGATGGACTAGACATCTACCGGGCTACCGAAATTCTCAGAGCTAGCTGTAACGCCAACCCCAGCTCAGTGATTAGCGTTATTTCAGACATTGCTAACAGAATTGAATCGAAGTCTGAAATTCTATCCGCCAAATATATGCTCCACAGCATTCCATGGGAATCGTTAGATTCTGAGCAACTTGCAAAGCTGCTACCAGTTTTTAATAAAACTGCCGCATACGATGAGTCCTATGGGGCCACGATTCATGCCCTTGAGTACTTGGTCGGAAAAATTGATAATTCTCAAGTCGCGAATTGCGTCGAGCTTACGCTTGGCGTGGTGACCCCCGAAAGAATACTGGCCAGCGTCTCAGACCGAGGTATTTCGAGTGACGTAAAGGTGGATTGGTTTTCCAAGGCACTAAACAGCCCGTTGGGGCAAGCTGTCAACGCTCAAATTTGCTTGCTGGCCAGATGCGAGAAACTGGGACTCAATGACGAAAGCACTTCGTTGCTTGACTTGATTGAGCGTCTCATTAAGGCCACATACGACGACGCGACCTCGTCAAACATTATTTTTGCAGCATTATTCTCGCAGTTAAATTATTGGGCCACGAATCACATGCCTTTCTATAAGGAATGTATGGAGCCGGTAGTATTGATCGACGAAACTCCTGGGCACATCGGCAGTGTTTGGGGTCTCAGCTATCTGAATATTGCTAATCGTCAAACATGGCATTCCCTTAGCGAAGTGTGTCCCAAATTTGCGGTCGTACCTTGTAAAGAGCTCAGTAAGCCTTATGAACGTATTAGGAAGTACTGCCTATTCTCATCAATTCGTTTTGACGAGAAGGAAAGCCGCTCCAAACTGCTATCCAATTTTGAACGCACTCCCGCCCTTGTTTTAGAAGCGGTTTCAGCGCTTGTTCATTTCCTAATTACTCTCGAGCCGACAGATGCCATAGACGCCTGGAATGAATGGATAAAAAACGATCTATTCAATTTGATTGATACCGAGGCAAACTTTGAGCAAGGGGCACCTTTACTTAGAAGAATTATGACCCTAAATGAGGATATCGCCTCGGATTGCATTGCGTTTATGGCGCAAAGAAGCGAATGGAAATTGGATCGCAGAATTCTGACCATTAAACAAGTTAAGTCAATAACAACCTGCAACAATGCGAACGAAACAGATATCTTTAAGGTCATTCTAATGCAGCTCAAATGGGCCAGGCTTCTTCAAGCCGCTCAGCAGTCCTGTGTTGATTATATTAATTTAAAAGTAGAGGCTGGCAGTCTTGAAGAGGGCCTAATCGACATGGCAAAGGACGTGTACGCTTATAAGAGTATTCCCGTTCCGCAAACACCCAACTGGCATACCGCCAGAGGAGACTAGGGCTTGGCTCGACAGCTGCATCCACGCTGGTTTTTTTGATTCTAATCTTACTGAAGAGCCGTAGAGCATACATATGGCGATTGCCTTCCATACAATCGAAAAGTAAAATTGAACCATGATTACTTTTGTCGACATATCTGCCGCTGTTTCTCGCGTACTGTCTCGCTACGATGTCCGCGAGGCGTATCTTTTTGGCTCTTTTGCCCGCGGTGAGCAGACGCCAGATAGTGATATCGATTTGCGCCTCGTTTGCGGAGACAGCATGACGTTTGGCACGCTATACGAAATCTCCCTTGAACTTGAAGAGGAGCTCGGGCGAGAGGTTGAGATTGTGACTAATCCTCCTGAGCACATGCGTCCTGCTTTTCGCAAAAACATTGAACAGGATGAGGTGCGTCTTTATGAAGCGGCGTAAGCGAGACGCCGAACTCATCGATGTCATTCTGTCTGATTGCGAGACGCTGACTAAACGTATCGACCATTTTGGCTCTACGGAGAGTTCCTTTGTTTGCGATAGAAGCGATGAAGCGAACTTGCCTACGACGCAATCATGAGCCTGTTTACAGAATCGCTGAGGATGCGCTCCATCTTTCTGATGAAGTCCAATCAGCTTTTCCAGAGTATCCCTGGAATGATATTAGGGGTTTTCGCAACTTCGTAGCGCATGGTTATCGAGAGGTTGATCGATCCCTTGCTTGGAAAGTAATCGTCGATGATATTCCCGAGCTAGAGAAAGCTTTGCGAATCTTTAAGGAGCGTCAGAGCTAATGCGTCGTTGGCTGGCGCGTTGCCCTCGAAAGTCTACGGAGCTTCGTCGAACTTGGCCTCCTTTCACCGACTGGCAAAACGATTTACACCTAATATCGGGGTTCGTTTACAGGTAATTCGTTCGCCACTTGCCCGATCTCGCTACACTAATAACTGCTGCTACCAGGTAGTTTTCTGGTGCAGCTCCCATTGGCTCCTGCGAAGATCGGAGCGGTTATGTTTGCCACCGCGTTCCACACTAGCCGACACTACATCCTATTTACTGCCATGGCCTGCCTATGCGTTTTGCTGGGCGGGCTTCTTATGCCGCGGGCGCGGACAGCATGTCCATTGCGGGCGCCACGTACTACGAGCCGGGCGTGTCGGGTCCCGGGTGGACTTGGACCGATGCCGATCATCTGGAGCTAACCGGCTATGCGGGCGAGGCTATCGGCGCCGACGGCGACCTAGTAGTAACGCTTGTGGGACAAAACTCAGTGGTCGAGACGCATGCGCCCGATGCGGACATTTCCATGAGCGGCATGGAGGTGTGGGGGAACCTTACGCTTTGCGCCCCGGCTCGCTCACGGCGACGGGTTCGCAATGCGGGATCCATGTGGCCCAGGCGCTGGTGGTGGACGGCTGCACGGTCGATGCCAGGCCGATGGAGCAGGCGTTCTTGACCAGACTGTTGCAGGCATTGCTGCCGGTAGCTTGACCGTACACGGCGGCGGGCACGTTAATGCCGCGGGCGCGGGGTCCAATACTGGCTTGCGCTTTTATGGCGTGTGCTTGCTCGATGAGGGGTTTGGTGCCGACGCTGCGAGCGAGACACTTGTCGTGGATGCGTCCTGGCTGGATGCGACCGGTACGGATGCTGGCGTTTTCTGCGATCGCGGGTCGCTCGTGGCCGCGCACTTTGTGACGCCCGCAGGTGGAGCCTTTGGCGCTGCCGGCGTGGTGGATGCTGACGGGGTCGTGGCACCGCACGTGGTGATCGAGCCCGATGACGCCGTTGGCCCGGCTGGGGAGACCGTTACACCCGGCGGCGAGGTGCGTGGGGATGGTACGGGCGAGCCTACTGGTGGCGCCGACCTACTGCGGGGCAACCCGGTGCGGGACCGGCGACGGATCCCACGGTGAAACCCGCAGCTACGTCGCTCAAGACCACAGTCACCAAGAAGACAAAGCCCAAATCCACTATGGCAACAACACCGACGCTTCCCAAGACAGGCGACAGCTGCTGGATAGCTGCCTCCTTAACGCTATTCCTGCTGGGGACAGTGCTTCTGAACGCCGCATTTCGCTGCTGATGCGGTGCGGCGCGCCTGGCAGCAATACAAGAGCTCTATAGGAGTTTTAAGGGCAACGCTTTCGGCAAGGGAGCGTTGCTTTTTTTTCACGCATACAATGTCTAACGTGCAGCCATATGCGTTTCCGCAACAAGGACTATCGCTTGTGGCAATACGCAAACATATGTTCTATACTTATACAAAAGGAATTGGTGAGAGGCGGTTAAATGAAAGCCAAGAGATGACATCGCGAGCAGTGTTGTTCGTTCAATAAATGAATCGGGGCTTAGCCACTATCTATTCTTTGGCTCAGGCTTTTTTCGTAGACATATGGGCACTGACGATTGAGACGGCTATGCAGTCGGCCGGCAGGGTTCGGGTCTTATTGGATTAATTCAATTCACCTCGTGCTAAATCCACTCCGTTCTTTATACTCAAATGCAAACACTAAGGAGGTAGTCATGTTTTGGAGCTATGTTCAGCTTGATGATGGCACCCAGTTTGCCTACTCAGAGACAAGAGAAGACGGAACCGTTCGCGTAGCCGTCGAGCGCCCGGTTGACTTTGGCTTTGACCATGCGGAATGCTTCTTGCCTGCGGTCAAATGGTTCAACGTCGAAGGATTTACTGCTGATGACCTCAATTTCTTGACAGAATTTGTTAGATCAAACGCCCCGTTTATCTTCGAGCTCGCCGAACGCCAAAAAGCCGGACCGGCGGTTTCGGCGCTGGCCCTCTGACGTTCTACTGTTGAACGGTAAATAACCCATGATTTCGACTACAGACATATCCACTGCCGTCTCCCGCGCGCTAGCTCAATACGACGTCAGCGAAGCATATTTATTTGGCTCGTTTGCCCGAGGCGAGCAAACGCCCGATAGCGATATTGACTTGCGCCTAGTTTGCGGCAACACCATGACGCTCGGCACGCTTTACGAACTCTCCTATGAGCTCGAGATGGAACTTGGGCGAAAGGTCGATGTCGTCACCAACCCACCAGAGCACATGCGCCCGGCCTTCCGCAAAAGCATCGAGCAAGATGAGGTGCGTGTCTATGAAGCGCTGTAAGCAGGACGAGGAGCTTGCGAATACCAGCCCTCAACCTATTCCTTCCAAAGAACCCAACCCGGAGGCCCTCGAGGCCATCCGCGAAGGCGACGCATTCTTTGCGACGGGGGAGTCCGGTCGCTTCGACAACGGCGCCGACCTTATCGATGCAGCTCTAAAAGCTCCTGAAGTGTGAGAGAATTCAACCACCGAAGAGACGGTCGTCTTAGAGGTGCCAGATCGGCGAGGTACGTACCTCGCCATTTTTGTACGATTTGAATCAAATGTCTTATCATTTGAACCTGCATATCGACGAGGGCGGCAATGCGGATAAGCCTTTTCTGCCTAGTGGCAGGCTTAATTCGCGATATCCTTCATGTGTTATACTTGAGCCATAAATTCTGTTTCAAGTATTCGAAAGGCTTGAGATGAAGTTGTTAAAGGTTTGCTTCGACCATCTCTCGATGTTCGAAGACGGGTTATTCGAAATCGACCTGTTCGCCTCCGACCGCGTGACGGCCTCCGATGAGTCGGCTTTCGAACTGGCGGACCATCTCTACGTGAATAGCGTCGTTGCGCTGGCGGGCATTAACGCTACGGGCAAGACAACAGCACTGAACCTGCTGGAGCTCGCCTGCCGCATTGTTGACGGCTCTCCGGCGCGCGGCGGCGGGCTCCCATCAACGTTCCCCGCCGCGTTCGACGGCCCGTCCAAGCTCAAGTGCGTCATATGGCACGCAGATCGTCTTTACTTGCTCGAGTCGGTGCTGCAGACTGTCGAAGGAGGCGACGACGGTCCCGAGCTGACGTTCTCCGATGAGGTGATTTCTTCGCTGCCAGCCAAGGCCCTCAAGCGCTCGACCCTGGCATCCTGGGCCGAAATCGAGAAATTCGCGTCCCCGCTGTGCGACCGTGCTCAGATGCCGGACTCTTGGGCGGCGCTTACGCCGCCTGACGTTTCCGTCGCAGCCGCTGTGCTCGCCAAGGACTTCGGCCATCGCATCCGAGCGATAGCATTGCGCGACGGTGGCTTCCGCCTCACTGAGCAATTCAACGGTCTCGACGACGTGCTTCGTGTTTTCGACTCTGGCATCGAGCACCTCGAGGTCCGGGACTCCGGTCGTGCCTTCGTACTGACGTTTACAGGTCGCGAGCCCATCACGATCTCCGAGCGGGGGCTCACCGAGGTACTCTCCTCCGGCACTGTACGTGCCTAGGGCTGGTGCAGCGCGCAATGAGGGTCCTGTGCTCCGGCGGCTACCTTTTAGTCGACGAGGTGGAGAACCACCTTAACCGCCAACTGGTTAACGTCGTGCTTGATCTGTTTGCCGCCCGCGGGACCAACCCCAACGGCGCGACGCTGGTTTTCACGACTCACTACCCGCAGCTCCTCGATCACGTGCACCGCAAGGACAACGTGTTCTTTCTCGCCCGACGCAACAGCGGTGCGCGCGTGGTGAAGTACGCCGACCGCGTGAAACGCATCGAGAACAAGAAATCGGAGGTATTCGCCTCGAACTTTGTGAAGGGGACCGCTCCGCGCTACGCCGACGTGCGCGCGCTTAAAGAGCTCGTCGCAGAGGAGGTGTCCGATGAGCGGTGATAACGGTTTTCACTTTGCGGGATATCATCCGATCATCTCCTGCGAGGGAACAGCGGAACAGGTGGCCGTGGACATTCTCCTCGAGGCGGACGCGCTCGTCTTTTCAGAGGCCGACGTCGTGGACGTCACCCGCCTGCGCAAAGCCTCCGATATCCAAGATAACTACCTCAACTTAGACTATGACTGGCCAGTCTGCATCGTCAGGGTGCTGGACTCGAGGAAAGAACGCTTCAAACTCGGCAACCTGTACGCCGGCCGCTTCCCGGTGGTTAGCTACGTGACCCATCCCGAGATAGAGGTGCTGGCCATTATTCGAGAGGGCTCGTGGAGACGCTGGCACGGCGGACGCATGAAACCGAGCGACTTCTGCAAACAGGAGCTCGGCATGCACGAGGTAAAGAGGGAAGCTTCCTCAAAAGTTATTGGGATGCCGATTCGCTTACGGCAGCCGCCAGGGAATACAAGCGACTTTCGAAGATCCCCAAGGGCGAGTTGTGCCTGGCAGACCTCATCCGGTAAAGGTTTGCAGCCACCGCAATACCCATAACGCTTCCCAAGACTACCGGCTGCCGCTTGATTGCCCTTTTCTCGGCGCTTTTCTTGCCGTGCACAACACAGCCATAACGCCCATTTCCGGAAGTGCGGGGAAAAATCGCAACCAGCCGAGCACAAACCAAATTTTGGCGTCAAAACCGCAGGTCACGAAAGGTATAACTGGGGTCTGGTTGGCGGAACTCGGTCTTTCCACGCACTTCCGAATTCTCAAAACGGAAGTATGCGGCAAATTCCGGAAACCCCGACCACACCGGCCTTTTCGCGCAAAGAAACCGCAGGCAGAGGCGTTGGTGTGCTCCAGCGTGGTCAATAAGTCTGGATTTTGCCGCATACTTCCGAACTCGGAGAGTCTTAGAAGCCAGTATTGAATATCGGGAGCTCCTTGCCGAAAATCCATTTGAGGGAATCCGTATCGTCGATATCATTCGAGAGGGGATGACGGGCGATGACCAGCGCCTACAGTGAGATGTATCTCGAGGATGCAATGAGAACGCTGGGCGAGGCGGTCGATTTTGCTCTCTGTGACAAAGGGCTGAGTCCTGTCGAGTTGACGGCGATCCTGTCGAACGCTCTTGAGATGAAACAGTTTGAGCGCGGTATGCCTCGCGTCGTCTGCGGCATGGCGGGCGACGAGCTCGCGCGCGATATTATCGCCCATGCGGGACTGACCCCCGTCAAATGCAGGGAGACCTATCCGTTCGACCGTTCGCCTCAGTATTGGGCGGGCTGGGTTTTGGCCTATGCGCAATGGATGAGCAGCTTGGGCTTTAATGAGCTACTCGAAGTCGCCCCGCTCGATTGGATCATCGGCTCGTACCATCCGCTTCACGAGGCCTCCGAAGACAAATTCGCCCAGATTGTCATTGATAAATGGAACGATGCCCAGGCAGACAAAAAGGGCCTCAAAGCGGCACGAAAGGCGGCCGGCCTAACGCAAAAACAGCTCGCCGCCCAATCGGGGGTTAAACTTCGCGTTATACAACTCTACGAGCAAAACCAGCTCGACCTACGCCGCGCCTCGGTCTCCTCGGCATTGGCGCTTGCAAATGCCCTAAACTGCGCCATCGAAGACCTCGTCTGGAAACCGGTTGCCCTGGAGTACGACTCGCGGGCTATTCCATCCATAGAGCTATAAAGGAGGCAGACATGCTTTGGAGCAATGTTCAACAAGATGACGGCGCTGATTGCGTTGCTCAAGAAGATCATTCAACTGCGCACGTGGCAAATTCAGCATCACTGATTTTGCGCGACGGGGCCACGTTAATCGACGAAGCTGTTCGGCTAACCATTGCGGGCATGCCCAACGCGCTCAGGCTCTTGGAGAACTCATGACGACGGTCGCGCCGCGCCGGGCACATCCGTTCGCACCGCTCGTGCTCGACGATGCCGGTTCGCTCGAAGCTATGGCCGCGGCGTGATGCGTCTACACAGCACGCTGATGGCCGTCGGGCGCTGCTATACGACCGACGCCGCGGGCGACCGTGCCGCACTTGAGCTTGGACGCGTCGAGTCCGTACTTGCAGGTTCATTCTGTACGATATTCGGCCAATCGCCGGCCGATCGCTTCGCAGACATCTTTGACCAGGTCGCCTACGTGGCCGAGCACATGGTCAAGGACCACATCTTTGAGGACGGCAACAAACGCACCAGCCTTGTCTTTGCGTTGTCCGTCTTAAGGTTCGCCGGCACTCCGGTCGTGCTGTCCGATGGCCCCGAGCCCAAAGACAATCAATACTATGCCTGGATCCAGGACCTCGTTTCCAGTCGCCGCACGACCAGCGAGCTAGCCGAAGAGCTGCGCCGCGGTTGTGTTGTAGGCTCGGGCGACCCCTCGCGCGTATAGAATCTAAGCATCCGCACGCCAGTTATTGAATGGATTGGACACCATATGGAAATCCCCAGCACCCTGTGCAGCAATGTCTACGACCTTGCGTTTTGCCCCGAGCCCTGTTACGACCGCCTGGTCGACCTCGCCGATCCCGAGGACTGGGGTCCCAGCAACCGCATCCTCAAAAACTACCTGTCGTTTTCGTTTAGCCGCGCGGTGTTTTTGACCGAGCGCGACGTGGACCAGACCGCACCGTCCAACCTGCCGCTGGTGTTCGATGACGACCGCTGCCTGTTTAACACCGGCCTGTATACACGCCGTTACGAGACCATCTACGGTCTGTTTGAGCCCAACACCAAGCCCGACGCACGCCAGCGCTGGTTTTTGAAGGGCTTCTTTAAGGAGAGCGACCCCATGCTGGTCTCGTTTGAGTACCTGCCGTGCCGCGTGCGCTTTGCCGAGGACCCCTCCGAGCTCGTCTTTGACTACCGCCTGCCCATCCGTTCCAACATCGACCACATTTTGGGCGACGAGGAAAACCTGACGCGCATCCCCGCCAGCCTGATGGGGGAGGACAACTCGCTGCTGCTGCGCCGCGCCTTTTGAGGGCGCCGTCGTCGAGGCCGCCCGCCGCGCCGCAGCCAACTACACGCTCGCGGTGCCGCAGTTCTATGGCGGCCGGATCCAGCTGCTGCTGCCGCTGTGCCTAACCGGCGACAAGCCCGAGCTGGCGCTGACTATCCAGCGCGAGGACGGCTTTTACGCCGCGCGTACCTGTCTCACGCTCGACATGGCCTACAACAACGCGCGACTTATCCTGCCGCCCCGAGACCTCGTGGATCAAGCGATAAAGGGTGGTTTAGCTGCTGGTTTGTCGGCTGCCTGATTGCGGTGACGAGGTCTGCGCCCACGATTACGTCAACGATTTTAAAATCGGGGGCAAAAAGTTCTTGGTAAACCACGCGCGGCTATGATAGTATCTCTTTTGCCGAAAGGCGACGGGCGATTGGCTCAGGGGTAGAGCATATCCTTCACACGGATGGGGTCACAAGTTCGAATCTTGTATCGCCCACCATCAAAAGCACAGGTCAGAGGTGTTAAGCCTCTGGCCTTTTTCTTTTTGACACCAAGGGTGACACCAAAACTGACACCAAAAACAAATCGTAGTCGTCTATGGCGCCATTTTTATCGCATCCTTTTTGCTGACGCCATTGCCCGTTTTGTATAAAACGCATGCGTATTTTCATTGAATTCCCCCTGTGATCCGAGCACAAATGTGGAGATAGGGACCACATGCCCAAAGCGCCTTCCAGCGGATTTCTATCACACGGTGGTTTTTCGGCAGAACTCGTCAAGCTTTTGGTTTGCTTCCGGTACTTACCCGCATGATGTCCCGGTAGATAATCGGCCATGCCCGCAATCCGCACGATCAACGGCCGATACCAGGGGAGGCACAAATGGACGAAATCGTCTGCGCAAACACAGCATTCCGCTACTGGCGCTGCCCACCGCAGGTGCGCAACCTCTACCCGCACCTACCCAACTCCGAAGACGGCTGGCGAGCTCTATCCCAATCGCCCTTTGTAGTCGACGTCCTCAAGACGCCAATCATCACAGCAGCATCAACACGAAGCAACCTGCATTCTGAGACAAGACGGACCATCCGATGGAACAGCGCCTATACAGAGAAGGTTTCCATCGACACGGGTATGGGCTTTAGCGTCACTGACCCTCTTAATACGCTATTCACCATGACTCGAAGCGTGTCTTCATGCGACCTGGTTCTGGCTATGTACGAGTTCTGCGGATGGTTCTCGGTTTTTAAACCATCGCCCGCGGTCGACATAGCACTTGAGCAGACAAAATCAGAAGAAGAGCAGTACACCACAGAAAGTTTGTTTGAACTAGACGAAACTCAAGATGAGATCCCATGGAGCGAGTCCATGCTCGGGCGCACCAGAAGGACAGCAAGAATGATCAAAGTGAGCAGCAGGATAACGGATCCGGAAATACAGCTAGCGGAAAGGGCACATCGCTCTGGATGAGAAAGCCTCTTATTGAAATAGAAGAACTGCATAGATTTGCAGCGAAGGTTAAAGGCGAGATGTGGGGAAAGAAATTCTACGAAGCCGCACGGCAGGTAATGGGTATCGCTGCATCCCCGCTAGAAGTTGCTGGAATCATGTTACTGAGTCATCCGAGGCGTGCCGGCGGAGCGGAGTTTAAAAACATATTCGTCAACGACTTAACACCGCTGTCGAATTCAGCTCGGAAAATCGCAGGTCAGAAAATCTGTTACGGCGATATCGTCATCGTAAATCCAATAACAATGAAGGCTGTGATTATCGAACTTCAAGGAGAGGTTATCCATGGATCGGGCGCCGTGCTTGACCACGATGCCACCCGAATGACAGCATTGCAAAGCATGGGATACGACGTATTTCTTGTAACCCATGACATGCTCAATGATCACGATCAGCTTGATGCCATCATTCACAGTGTGTGTGAGCGATTAGAGTTGCGCTACAAGCCAAAAACCGAGGCGATGAGATGCGCTGAGACCAGATTGCGGGCCAACGTTCTGTGCAATTGGCTCGGTATTGGTAAGTAATAATGGCCAAGTGGGCATTTTTAATACTTTATATGCTGTCAGTAATTAAGTGCCATTTTAAAACCATGCCGGTTTACTACGTTGGATTGAGGGTGACTGAACACACTGAATTTCGCCGCTCGTAAAACCGCAGGTAGATTGCCTGCCCGTTTTGCGAAAGTAGGCGTGAGGTCGGAAATCCGGGAATCGGCGTAGTAAACCGGTCTGTTTATGAAGCGACCAGCTGGGGCGAGCTACGCACGGTTCCGTAAATTGGCCCGAAGGCGTGCGGAAGGGCTCA
>ENA-OQIR01000352-OQIR01000352.1-human-gut-metagenome-genome-assembly--contig:-NODE-352-length-20892-cov-5.539995_pt1 | contig 20892 bp, 26 predicted proteins | sample MGYA00242580_ERZ504745 | MGnify/ENA primary metagenome ERZ504745 (study PRJEB26092, sample SAMD00036214) | human gut metagenome | host: Homo sapiens | study: EMG produced TPA metagenomics assembly of... | reverse complement strand
ATTCGTCACAGTGCCCTGTGCCTGTATGGTATACACCTTTGGTGTTTTTATACTCCATACTACTGCCACAATAAGAAAAACGGCTACAACTGTTATAAGTATATAGCCGAATGCCGGCGGATTTTTATCAAACAGCAGTCTTGATTCCCTTATTTCATCTAAACTCTTTACTCTTTTGCTCATATTTCTTTTATTCCTTTACAGGCATGAATACATCCGCAACCATGGTTTCATCCTCTTCATTCCTGTCCACATAGATAGTATAATTGCAGCCTTCAAGCTCTATGTCATTCTCAAATGCATAAACTCCGAGCTTGTCATAGGCAAATTTCAGCTTATCCTCCGGTCCGATATAACGTGCATAGAGACAGTTCTTTACACGTAAAATGGAATCCATCTTGTAAGGTGGTTCTACGTTGTGGATGAAGTTGTCTGTCTGAAGCATAAACTGCATTTTAATATCTACAGCTCCGTCATCTTTAATTTCAAAACTCGTAGCCTGAATTAATGGTCCAATCTGTTTTGCTCCATGAGTTTGTATATAAGTATTCAATTTATTAATTTCAATATCAAAGAGTTCATCCGATTCAGATTCTAAATCCACCTGCACAGATAATACATTTTGAAGTTTTAAAATTTTGTGTTCTGAAAGAGTTATTGTGTTCATATATTTTTATCCTAACTTTTAATAATTGTTTTTTTTATTTGCTTTTAATAAAAAAATTAAATTTAAAACATTTCCAACAATTACAATCAGCACTGTGAATATACTCAATACACCCTCAACATTTGGAATAACAAATATTGAACATAAAATTAGTAAAAATTGTACTATCACATATATTATTATTTTATTCTTCATCTAATAATTTCTCCCTTTATAATAAAATATTCTATAACTTACCTACTATAATAGTAGGTAAGTTTTTGTTCCTAGCAATATATATATCTTACTTTCTTCCCATTATATAATTTTCCAGATTTTAATATTGGAATATATGTGTTTAATCCACCTTTCGATGCTGCATAGCTCCAAACGGCTGCTGCAATTCCACAAGCTCCTGCTGTAACTCCTCCAGCTATTGCTCCTATTGGACCTGTCAAAGCTCCTATAATTGACGCTACACCAGATATAACTCCATAAGCAAGTGCTATTTTAGAACATTCTGCTGCTGTAAAGTGTACCCTATATGTATCAAACAATTTTCCCGAAGAGTATTTAGATACGCTAATTCCTCCTTCCATATAAGTCATCTCCTCTTCATTCATTACAGCATAACTGCTAGGGAGCACAAGCGCTCCGTCGTAACACATATCCATATATGTGTACCTCCTTTTTTCTTTGTTTTATTTTTGCCATTCCCGTCTGCAGACAGTCCTGACTATATGTAAAGCTTTTACATACAAAAATTAATCATCTAAGTGTAGCTCATTACACCCTCATCATCATTCTCAAAATTCTCAGCAAACTGTTCATCCTTATCTGAGTCTTCTTTGATAACAAAATTTCCCTGCTGCATTTCCCACAGTCTGTAATACTGTTCTTTCCTCTCAAGCAACTGCTGATGTGTTCCCTGTTCTACAATTTTCCCTTTATCCATGACTATTATCTTGTCACAGTTTTTTACTGTTGCAAGCCTGTGCGCAATAATAAGCATGGTCTTTTTTCTGAATTTATTGTATATCATATCGAAAATTATATTTTCCGTTGCAAAATCCAGATTACTTGTAGATTCATCCATGATATAAAACTGATTTTCCTTTAGAAATGCTCTTGCAAGTGCAATTCGCTGTTTCTCGCCTCCACTCAGACCATTTCCTGCTTCCTCAAGATAAGTATAATACTGCATCGGCAGTCTCTTTATGAATTCATGGGCATCAGCGGCTTTGGCAGCCTCTTTTACCTCGTCAAGCGTTGCACTCTGTCTTGTAACTCTTATATTGTCATAAATACTTTTTGAAAAAAGCTCTATATTCTGTGGCACATATGATATCGCATGACGTATATCGTCATTCTTATATTCTGATATATCCATCCCATCTATAGTTATATCCCCCGCCTCCGGCTCATAATATTTAAGCAGCAGCTTGGCTATTGTAGATTTTCCGCTTCCGCTTGCCCCCACAAGTGCCACTTTCTGTCCTTTTTCTATAATAAAGCTCACATCATCCAAAGCCGGTTTTCTGTTTCCGTATCTGAAAGTGACATGATCAAGCTTAATATCACCATCTATACTTGATATCTCCTGATACTGTCTCTCGCTTTTCTGTTCTCTCTCATAATCCATGATTTCAGAAAGCCTCTTCATTGAAATATTTGCTTCCTGAATGGATAACTGAAGGCTTACCAGATTGCCTATAGGATCCATAAAGTATCCCGCAAGTGTGTTAAATGCCATGAAGCTTCCAAGCGTCATGTTGTTATTTATGACCTGCATTATTCCTACATACAGAAGCACCAGATTCCCAACTCCCGATATAACACTCGATATTGTTGACTGCACATTTGAAAGCATCCCCTCTTTATAACTTATCCTAAGAGATTTTATGTATTCCCGCTCTATGCTTTCGAGCTCTATATCCTCATTGGCATTTCCCTTTATTGTCTCAACTGCGCGAAGCCTTCTATTATTTCCGAGTTGAGTATGGATGACTGCTGCATCTGCTCCTCGTTTATCTTCTTATATGGCTGCTTGAATATAAATACGAGTACAATACTTATGAGTGTCATCATTATGATCACTGCAAAAAGCTTTGGGTTCATCTGAAAAAGTATTACTCCGGTTATCAAAGCCATTGATATGTCCATGATCAGTGATAATGCTATACTGGTAAATATGTCTTTTATGGTAAATGCATCCGAAAACCTGGTTGTAATATCACCGGTCTTACGGCTCGCAAAAAATTTCATCGGCAATTTGTATATATGCTCAAAATACCCCAACATAAGTGGTATATCAATTTTGATGGACAGATGCATGAGAATCCACTGTCTCACAAAACTTACAAATGTAGATGTCAGTGATATTCCAAGAAATACCGCAAGCATCATCTTTAATACATCTTTTTGCTGATACGGAAGTATTTCATCATATATTATATTGTTAAAAAGTGATGATAAAATTCCCAGAAGTGTAACCAGAAGTGAGGCTACAAGCGCATATATAAACAGCTTCTTCTGTGGAAGCAGCAGCTTTATATATCTGTCAAATAACTTCGTTCCCTTTATCTTTTCACGCTCAAACTCACTATTTGGTTTCAGCAGGAGCATGGCTCCTGTAAATTTCTTATAAAACTCGTCTATCGTCAGTCGCTCTAGATCCTTAGCCGGATCACCTATTATCACATACTTTTTTGTGATCCTGAATATCACTACAAAATGCGATAAGCCTTCCTTTGTCACGATATTTGCTATAGCCGGTAATGTATATCTGCTAACAAAACCCTCTTTATCTACTTTTACAGCCTGACAGTTAAATCCAAGTTCTTCTGCACACTTTGACAATCCTATAAGGTTTGTTCCTTTCAGGTCTGTTCCCATCATATCACGTAATTTTGTTATTGTTGTCTCTTTTTTATAGTGCAGACAGACCATGCCCATGCAAGCTGCTGCACAGTCTGTTGCATCATGTTGTTTTATGAAAGTGTATCTCATTCTTTATTCCCTTATCTATCACTTTTTCATTTGATTGGTCTTGATTTTCATAAAAATCTCAGCATTATAATTTCGCTGTTGTTAATTTATTTATATCCGATAATCCAGATATCTTCAACCATATATACATGAATGACACGAATTCGTACACGTTTGACATTTAATCAATAATTTTTGCAAGAATCAACGAAATCGCTACCGAAATATTAGCAGCCATAACACAAAGCACTATTTCATTTTTCATTACTCCAAAAATTGCTGCTATAACAATTACAATTAAAATGATAGTCTGAAATCCCCATGTATTTAAGTGTTGCTTATGCTTTTCTTCTACTGTTAATGGTTTATTTTCTGCTTCAACCGGAGCCAATCTCAGTACAGTTAACACTGCTACCATATATAGCACCATCAAACACCATATATATTTTTTTCCCAATGCCAATGCAGACAACACAAATACAATAAAGGTAATCTGCGTATACAAGATACATTTAAGATGACTACGTGCATGATATCCTCCAGCTGTCAACCTCAACGGAGTATACACTGCTATGTACGGAATAAATGCTATAGGATATCCTATAACGTAATATGATAATATAACCATAAAAGCAACATTTATTAATGTAGACAAAATCAATTCCATACCATAGCAGTATGATTCCTTATCATCAGTCTTGATTATTGCATTTTTAATCCAAAACTCAACAATTAGTGTACTTGCTTTCTTAATCATTTCTTTTTTTCAATGAGTCTGGGATATCTGGCTGATGTGAAAAAGAAACATGTTGCATTCACAGAGACAACAGCAAGTACCATTGTAAATGTTGCAACGATTTTTGAAAATTTTACTATACCTTTTTTAACCATAATTCTTTGCTCCTTTGTTTTTATTCTTTACACTCTCAATTCTACTCAACATCACTGTATATACAATAGCTCATGCACTAACGACATAAATATACACACCTTTTGCATATATAGTAGTATCACTATCGTAAAATGATAGTAATACTATATTCAAAATATTAATTTTTTACCTACAATATCTATAGTTTAAATATGAAGGCAGGTAAATCATGCAGGATACAGAATTCATAAAGCATATAGGAAAAATCATACGTTTCTACCGTTTGAAAAATAATCTAACACAAGAACAATTAAGTGAATATGCAGACTGCTCCTGCGGATTTATTGGTCAAATTGAACGTGGTGAAAGCAAAATTTCACTTTCTGTTTTATCAAAAATAATCAATACTCTCAAAATAGACGCAAATGAATTGTTTTGGGACACCGATACACGTACTTCTGAAAGTCAGCAATTGGATAATCAGATAGCTCTCTATGCCAAACAATTATCAATCGACAAAAAACATATTGTTCTCAATCTGATGGATGATTTGAAAAACCTAAATTAATCTTGTAAATTCAAAATTTATAATTTATAATCTTCATAGCTTAATTGTTTTGATAAGGGGATTATTTTTATGAATATTGCTATTTGTGATGATGAACAACAAGATATTGATATACTTTACAATTACTGCAAATCATGCAAATTACCATACAATATTTCTACTTTCTTGTCTGCCTCTGACCTGCTTGAGGCTTTTAAATCCCAATTTTATGATTTAATTTTTCTTGATATAGAAATGGATAAGCCAAATGGTTTTGAAATTGGCTCTATTTTAGCAGGATATTCTCCTCGTCCCGTAATAGTTTTTACGACAAACGCACTGCAGTATGCAGTCCGAGGATATGGAATTGCTTTTCGATTTTTATGCAAACCGATAACGATTACAATGTTTCAAAGTGTTGTCAGGGAGGCTCTTGACGAGATTCTTCCGCAAAAGGCAGCGGTAACGTGTGGTTCAACTCAGAAAATGATTTCTATAAACGATGTCATATATTTTGAGAGTCTGAACCGGCACATTATTTTTCATTTTGCAAATACATCCACATTGGAGATAAAGGATTCAATGGAAAATATGATTTCATTTTTTTCATATCCTTCATTTGTACAGATTCACAGAAGTTATTGCATCAATTTGAATTATGTGGACAGCTTTACACCACTTGCTGTCACTATGACTGACGGCTGCAAAATTCCACTTTCGCGGAAAAAACAGACCATTTTCCAAGAGCGCTTTAACAATTTGATACGAGGTACCATCAAATGAATTTTCCAATTGAAGTATATACCATTATTATAGAATGCCTGCTTATTTTCTACTTCTTTCATAAAGAGGTTAGACCTGTATACCCTTCCCGCAGATATATTATCCTATTTTGCATATCACTCTTTGCGGTCATAATGCTCTCAACCCTATATACACCTATGTTTATACGGCTTGTCATTATCAGCTTATTTTTGTTTTTATGCTATACTTTCTGCTTCAAATGCAAAATATTCCAAATCACCTATACTATTATATTATTTTTTGTCACGTCGATGTTTTCCGATGTTATTGGTGCGTTTGTACTTTCCAGACTTGGAATTTCAATAAATGAACTTTTAGGAATAAGTGAAGGACGGCTTATCTACAATACCACAAGCAAGATTATTCATCTGTTTTTGCTGGTCATAATTATTTTATTTACCAATGCCCGATTTGATTCAAAGGCTCTACTGCATGCCATACCACTCATGCTCTGCAATCTGTCAAGCATATTTATTCTGTTTGCCCAGTACACTACCTTTATTGACAATGGTAAATACTCCACCTTTGTGATGACCACCATATGTATGCTTGTTATCAATATAGTGGTTTGTGGATATACGGAAATAGTAAAGAAATCTTATGAATTACAGAAAAATCAGCTCTGTATACAGGAGCAGCTTGCCAAACAGGAGCTTTACTATCAGGATATCATTGCTCGTCAGGACGAATCCCGCGCACTTTGGCATGATATAAAAAAATACATGCTGGCAATGGAAAATCTGGTTTCTACGAAAACACGACCTCAAGCCGAAAGCCAGCTCTCTGCCTTAAAGAAAAAGTTTTCAAGCCTTGACCAAATGATTGATACCGGTAATTCCATTGTTGACGGTATCCTAAACTATGGCTCTAATAAAGCAGACAGTCTGGGAATCTCCATAAACTTTAATCTATGGCTGGATACTGACCTCAACATTTCGCCTGTTGACCTGTACATAATCATTGGAAACACTATGGATAACGCAATAGAAGCCTGCGATGCTTTTCCGGCAGGTCACAAACCCTCCATCTCATGTACGCTGCGCCAGAAAAATCATGTGCTGCTTTATGAAATATCCAATCCTATTCCACAGGTTTCCGTAAAAAAAGCCGGAGATATCCACGGATATGGACTTGAAAATGTCAAAGAATGTGTAAATAGAAATAGTGGTTTTATCTCTGTTAAAAACGAAAATGATATATTTTGTGTCTCTATAACACTAAACGTTTAATATGTCTTAAATCCGCGATATCACAAGCCTTCCATCCTGCACATCAACCCTGACCTTATTAGACTCTATCCCCGCTGCCTCAAGCATCTCATCGGTGAGTTTTATCCTGTGCGCCTTGTCCAAAACCGTATATTCCATTGCAGGGTGTTTCTTCAATTTCTCCGTACTTACCTTTCCGTCAGATATAAGCACTGTGCGGTCTACACGGCCTGCAAGTGCCATATCGTGTGTGACTATGATGATGGTTATACCAAGCTCTTTGTTCAGCTTATGAAACAGCTCATAGATTGTATCAGCAGTCCTTGTATCCACAGCTCCGGTGGGCTCATCCGCAAGCAGTATGTCCGGCTTATTTGCCAGTGCCACCGCTATCGCTGCGCGCTGCTGCTCTCCTCCCGATAGCTGAGCCGGAAGCTTATCCTTATGCTCCTGTAATCCCACTGCATTTAACAGTTTAAGGCATAGCTTTTATTATTATCCTTGCGTTTTTTTATAATTTCTCCGTGTTTTAAATTATCGGTATTACCTGAATTTTCAAACATCATCACTGCCTCGACATTCTGCAGCACAGTCAGGTATGGGAACAGATTTTTGGCACTTTTCTGCCACACAAAGCCCACCTTGCCCCTGCGGTATCTCACCATTTCAGCTTCTGAATATGTGGAAATGTCTTTTCCGTCAATAGTGAGCACTCCCGCCGTTGGTGTTTCCAGTCCTCCTATCATATTTAAAAGGGTGGATTTTCCGCTGCCGGATTTTCCTATTATCGCAAGCATCTCCCTGTTTCCACCGTCAGGTCAAGCCCCTCCAGTGCCATCACCTTTTTATCGTCGGTCTCATATATTTTTACCAGTCCATCGCAGTTTATCATCTACTTTTCCCCCTTTTAATTTAAATTACTATGCCGTCACTAAGCTCAAACACTTCATCTCCCAGCTCCATCAGGTTCGGATCATGCGTGGTCATAACTATTGTAATGTCCTCATCGTCTATCAACTCACGGAATAATCGCATGACTTCAAATCCAGCAGCGGTATCAAGTGCTCCTGTCGGCTCATCCGCAAAGACCACCTTCGGGCGATGAACCACAGCGCGCGCTATCGCAACTCTCTGCTGCTCACCTCCCGATAACTGATCCGGCATATGATCCATGCGTTTTGAGAGTCCGACACGCTCCAGCAGCTCTGATACTCTGTCATGCGTATTCTCATTTATCACATCGTTTTTTGCATCTCCAATGTCATTATCCATATCAGTCAAATTCTTCCGTATCTGACGTTTATTTTTCGCAAGTCTAAGGGCAAATTCCACATTCTCATATGCCGTCATCGTGGGAATTAGTGCTATAGACTGGAATACAAATCCCATCTCATACCGCCTTAGCATTTCCCGGTCTTTCTCGGTCATCTGCTCGAGGTTTTTATCCAGAAACTGCACACTTCCATCTGTCGGCATATCAAGCGCACTAAGAATATTAAGAAGTGTGGTCTTTCCAGAGCCGGAACGCCCTTTTAAGATGGCAAGTGTTCCTTTTTTTATCTCCATGGATACTCCGTCAAGTGCGTGGACTGTTGTACCATCTCCCGCCTTGAAATATCTTTTTATATTTTGAGCAATTATCGCATTTTCCATATGTCACGACCTCATTTTTTACATGCTAACTATCTTCTCCAAGCCTTAGTGCCTGTGCTATCTTCATACTCTTAAGCAGTCTGCTGATAACCACATAGCATACGGCTACAGCCACGAAAAGTACTCCTGCAAGCTCCAGCATATCAGATTGATAAATATATACATTTACTCCGATATTGTGTTTCTGCGGCAGATATATGATCGATATGAGCCTTACAAACATCGCTGTTGCAGTTATACCTATGCCTGCTCCCGCAAGAAGCGGCAGAAATGATAAAAATATCTGCTCGTTTAAAAGCATTGCTTTTACCTCTCTCATTCTCATTCCCATTGCACGGTATATACCAAACTGCAGCTCCCTCTGTTTTAGTGTCATAACCCAATACAGCAAAAATCCTACTGAGCACACTATCAGTGAAAGTATAAAACTTAATGTAAACATACCGTTTGTGATCTGCACTGTGGCTGAGTTTTTATTCTCGTCTATAAGCTGCTGCGCGGATGTTAAATTTTTGTATATATCATCCACCGTTTTCCCCTTTGACAGGTTCATCCACACACTGTACGGTGTCATGCCGAACTTTTCCACAACCGTAGCATAATTTGCAACGATCAGGTATTTCTCCTGCTCGGTCACATTTCCTTCTACATCTGTCTCATAGGTGTAACGCTCGTAGCCCGGAAAACCTTTTACTATGGCACATACCTTTGCATTCTCGGATGCGTAGATCTGATCATCATCGACAGCCTCCGGTACATACCTTGAGTAATTTAAGCTGTCACCAACTTTAAGTCCCAGAGCTTTTGCCAGATTTGAGGAAATGATGACTCCGTCCGGCTCTTTTGCCAGCTCATTCAGGTAATTGAACCAGTGCGCGTCATTAATATCATCATTTTGGTCACTCTGCAATTTCGCAGTCTCACCGAATTCTTTTGTGTTTATCGCCATAAGATATGCATCCGAAACCGAACCACTGCCTGCGGAAATGTCTACCCTCTCGTCCTCAAGCACACGCGTGACACCGTCACAGATGCCCTCATTTTTGAGCGACTCGTATTTACCGAAATCAGGCTCGTCATACATCCAGCTTACAGAGCCATCTTTATTCTTCTGTATCCTGAGTCTGAAATCTTCGTTGTATATCGCATCACAACCCACATTGTAGACGATCCGTTTTTCCATATTGCTGTTCATGGTGCGCGCCATATTCGCGTCAAAAATACCGCCAGCCACTGTCATGATAAGAAATACTGCCAGAAATCCCTGATTGTATCTGGTTCGTTTCAGCTGTAAAAATGATGCATACATTGCCGGAGAAAAATGCTTTTTAAAGAGCCTGTCCACAAGCAGAATAATAAGTCCGGTAAGTCTTACGCACAAAAGTGCCGCTGCAAATATAAAAAGCGAATTGTCCAGTATCATGACAGGATCTATGCTCCTGTTCTCAAGAACAGATATCGCAAGCGTACTCTTCTGCTTGTTGTAATTGTAAAGCAGATATGCTGACAGAGCCAAAAGTATAACGTCTATAAAGCATTTCTCCCAAAGAGGCTTTTTCTTTGATATTCGTTCCCTGCTGCGCTCTGATATGGCATCCTTTGATTTTTTCCACACCGGAACTGTGATAAACAGCACCATGATAACTGCCGCTGCCACCGCATAGACAAGCATCTGCCATACAAATCTGTAAGTGCCTATATCCTTTGACGTAAATCTTAAAAATCCGTCTGTAGATGCGGCAGCCCGGCACATTATATATCCGAGTACTATTCCAAGTACACAGCCCGCAAACGCTATTATTCCTGACTGCTGCAGGTACAAAATAAATACCTGTAATTTTGTCGCACCGCGGCTTCTTAAAACAAGTATGTCATTTTCCTCGAGCGAAAGTATCTGTGCAGATATCATTCTTATAAATAAAATCAAAAGCACAAGACACGGCAGCTCCAACGCCCAAAGCATCAGCTTTATCGTCTTCTGCTGTGTAAAAAAGCGCTCCAGCGTATCACGGATGTTGTCATTGTAGAGCTTGTCAGCATCCTTAAACTGCTCCATATAACCGTCATAAAGTGAGGCATTTTCCGTGTTGATCTGCCTGTAATCCAGCATGAGAAAATCACTGTAGCTGATATTGTCCTCGCTGTAATACTGCATCATTTCGTCAAAAACATCCTGCGAAACAAATATCACATCGCCCATATCCGAAAGCGTCTTGGCCCAATATGGATCGTTTATATCTTTTTCACGGCAGATCTGTGATATGACGAAAGAAATTTCCTTTTTCCCACTGCCATCAGGTACATGTAAATAGATTTTTTCACCTGCTACAAGTCCGTAGTGATCCATTGTCTTTTCGCTTATACTGCATTCGAATGTGGCTGTGTCAGTCTGAGATTTTACAACATCCACGTACTCCGAAAGCCCCGGCAGATATCCTATTGTAAAATAATGGTTAAGTCCTCCAAACTCTGTATCTGCGCGTCCTCCTGAGAGTGTGATAAGCTGCTGTGAGGAAACCTTGTTTATATCCACATATTCAGTCCACTTCTTTTCGTATCCTGACAGCTTATCAAGCACTGACTGCGAATCAGGATAATCTGCCACCGCATATGTTCCCTCGCGGCTCATCTGTGCAGGAAACTCATTCTGCTGTGTGGCATGATCCGTAAAAAGTCTGTCGAGTATCTGATTGCCCGCGCCCTTTTCAAACATAGGGTGGCACACAAAAAGTGCTATAAACAAAGCCACTCCCATAAGCAGACACAAATTTAACCATTTTCTGTTTTTTAATTTATTAATTACGAAGCCAAACATATTTCATCGCCCTCATCAATACCGTAAAGCACAAGTGTATTGCTGCCTGATGTATAATCGCTCAATATTACCGGCTGCTTTACCACGCTGTCCCCATCAATTTTCCACACATAGTAGGATATATCATCTTTGTCCATCGGATTGATCTGCTTGTGTATGATCGAAGTCGGCACCACTACCACCTTTTTAAAAGAAACATAAGAAAACTTTACAGCGGATGCCCTGGTCAGATCATCTGGTATTCCATTGTCAAGTTTTATATAAAATGCTGCATTTCCATATCCCGAATCTGTGTTTCCGGTAATATGCACACCTTTATCATCCTGATTTATATATCCCTTTTGAGCAACACTACCGTAACCGGCAAAACCGATACAGCTTCCGTAGATCGTTGTACCGTCCAGCTCAAGTGATACGCGCTCTCCCACATCTGCTATATTGTCCTTATATACTTTATAGCTATTGCTATCCTTTACCTGAACCAGCAGTACGTCCGTGGAATTTCCGGTTATCTGCAGGATATCTGAGCCTTCCTCCACATTATCTCCTGCCTTGACACTCACCTTTGAAACTTTTCCATCATTTTTGGCATATACTGAAATATTTCCTTTGCCGTCATTTCCTGCGCTTATGCTGTCATATGCTGACTGTAGCCGGGAAAGCTGATAGGTGTGGTCTGCACAGGCAAGTTTTTTCTGCAGATTCAATAATTGTAAATTCAGTTTCAACTGCTGCTCATCATATGCTGTATCCGGCTTTTCATCCTGCCGGTTATTTTCTTCTGCGCTGCTACCACCTTCAGATAAATCTTTTATCTGTTTATCGTAATCAGCAATCTTCTGCGCATAGGATTCATTCTCCGAGTCGATCGCATTTTTCGCCTCTGTTATGGCAGCTTTGCCCTCTCCGGTATCCACCACGTAAAGCAGCATCCCCTTTTCTACCGTATCGTCCTGCTTCACATTGACCGATACGATCTGCCCTTCATAATCACAGGTTTCGGTTATCGTCCCTGCGTCAGATCTGCTGTAGCGCACACCGTAGTTTGCTATATCAAAGTCAGACCTTGTTACCGTATATTTGCTATACTTTGTCGGAACCTGATCTGTAGAATTATAGTAAACCAGCTCCCCCTCTTTTAAGCCTCTGTGACCTGTGTATAGTTTTCATCAGACTCACCTGTTGTTATGATGCGTTTCTCGCGGCCGCCCTCATCATTTTTCACATAGACATATCTGGTATCGCCATCCTTATAGATGGAATCTTTTCCCACGACAAGTGCCTGATCCGCTTTTGTCTTTTCAAAATATACCGGATACATCTGTCCTGCCGTAAGAAACGGCTTTTCCCTGCTTTCCACGCACACATCCGGATATCGGTTGTTTATCTTTGAAAGTACCAAAACCTCTGATGTATATTGAGACTCAGTGACATCATATTTTTCGCCATCGACTATCACATATTTCTTGTCATAATCGCTGTATTTGTACTCATTTATGGCTGTGCCCTTTATATCCAGCACAAGGTCATCCGTATCTGAGACAATGACTATATTCTCGTATGCCGCAGCAGACCTTCCATCTGTCAGCTTCTTAGTGTAAGTGACAAGACCGCTGTGGGCTGCCTTAAGCGTTCCATCATCAACAATCTGCTGATATGAAGCCATCTGCTCATTGATCTTTTGCACTCGGTATTCGTGAAGCTGCTTATCGTACCGCTGATTTTCCTGTTCTGTGGCAATCTGCGTATTGTAATCCTCTTCTGTGCTCTCTTTTTTCTCAATCTGTTCTGTTGAAAATTCGTCCGTATCCGCAGCCTGACTCTCCCATAATTTGATCTGCGTATCCGAGATCTGAGCGGATATCTCATATGTCTCATTCTCATGCGCCAGCGCATCCTTACATTCCTGCAACTGTTTTTTTGCCTCATCCACATCACAGACTGCAAGCACATCCCCTACATTTACTGTATCTCCCGGCTCCACATATATCTGTGAAATATTTACATTGGCACTGTAGTAATTGCAGTAATCCCTCGAAACTGCGGTAGCCATCAGCACCTGCAGGGAGCCGATCGTACCGTATTCCACAGGTCTATAGGCTTCATTTAACGCTACAGGTTCTTCAAGCTTTGGTATGCTGCTTTCTGTCATTTTCCACAGCCGCCCGCCACAAACGATACACATATCCCCAGTACTGCCAGTTTTTTATTGATAAAAGGTTTCTGTTCTTCACTGCAAAACCACCTCATCCCCGCTTTTAAGTCCTTCTGTGATGATCCGGTAGTCTCCCACCTGATCTGCGACACTTATCCATACCGCCTGTCTGTATCCATTCTCATCCAGTGTGTATACAAAATACCTGCCATCCTTCTCATGTACTGCGTCCTTTTGCACATACACAGCATTTTCTATAGCGGGGCACGTCACTTCCATTGAAAAAATCTGTGCATCCGATACTGCCGACATGTCCGATACCGGTTCAAAAACAAGTTTTTTATCGTCCACCTCTTTTACCTTAAGTTCAAACTCTATATCAGATGCTGTTGCCGTGTATACATCACCTACATTAAAGTCATAACCTTCCGGTCTGTCAGCTTCGTAATTGCCGTTTCCGCTGATTTCTGTTATAAGATTGCTGCCCGGTTCAAAAACTCCCGCCAAAAGTGAATTGTCCATTGCTGTGATCGTACCATCCTCTGATGCCGTGATCTGATATCTCGACAGTTTTTCCTTAGCCTCATCAAGATAAAGCTGCGCAACCTCTGTATCCTTATCAAGCTGGGCTATATCGCTTGAATAATCCTGAGTATCATCGATTTTCATAATAGCCCTGTAGTGCTCTGCCAGAAGCTTATTCTGACTGATCTGCCGCTGTAGTCCTCAATCTTTTTCTGTATCTCCCCGGATTTAAAAGCCACCAGTATATCGCCCTTTTTCACATGATCACCCACTGCCACATTTACCTTTTCAAGCGTAAGCTCCGTGTTTGTCGCACCATAGGAAAACCTGGTATAGCCCTGCGCGCTCAGACTGATGGTAGTCTGCGGTGTGAGTGAACCGCTCTGTACCGTAACTGTCTGGTATGATATTTTCTCGTAGAAAGCTCTGTCCGTCTGTGCAAGCTCCTTTTGTGCCGCCCCACATCCTGAAAACAAAATAGAGGTAATTGCAGTGGCAAGTGTCAAACGCCCTATATATTTTTTCTTTTTATTAATCATATATTTTCCACTTCTTTTCCAAATAAATATGAACCTGATCTATTATCTAAAAATGTAACTCCATGTATAAACTTTATTGCAGCCAATAACAGTATCTTATATTAGATCATCACTCCTTATGATCGTGCCGTCTATCGCATTCACATACACCGGATATCTGTCGTAGCCCTTATCCTGTTTTGACAGACACCATGCCGGAACATAAGTACATTTATCCTTGTCAGATGCATCCTTCAAACGGATATATCCGAGCTTTAGATTGTTGTAAGTGTGATTTTGTGTAAAATCATACTGATCTGAGTTTTTTGTCATGTCATCCTTGATGATCTCTTTAATAGTGTCCATTGACAAGAGTTCTACGTTTTTTGACTCATTTACAATATCAACCGGGTAAGAAACAGTAAATTCCGTCACTCCCTGATCCGTCACAATAAAGGAACTGCTGCCATATGGCATAAAATCATCATAGTTATCGGGTGTCTCCCATATATCCATATTCCGGGTGAAATCGAGTGACTTGCAAAACGCTATGCCATCCACACCCTCGCCATAATCTATGATATATCCCCAGGCTGTATCCTTTATGACGCTCTCTTTATCATCAGTTTTTACAGTATCATCACCATCCTCTATCACTCCTGCGCTCCACTCGTAGTCTGATGTTCCTATATATACCTGTGAAGCCATGCCTAATTTATTTTGAAATTCTTCTGCCTTTTTTATAGCTTCGTCTTTTGATAATGCACACTCATTATCATATGAAGATGTAGTATCTCCACCTGTAGAGCCTCCGTTAAATCCCTCTACACCTTTCTCCTCTGCAAAGATGGTGGTCCGTAATAGCCATACTCACTATCATCGTATAATGTCCCCTCACTTCCTGCCTTAAGAGGCTGTGCTGAAATATATTCAAGAGAGCCGTCCTCAGCAATTCCAAATCTAAGCTCACAGAAAACATTACCAATATATCCCAGATACTCATTACAATCCGTATAATCTGTAGCTTTTTCACGCGTATCCAGTGCAGACGGTTCTGCCTTTTCATACTGTTCCAGCAGATCATTTTCACTTTTCATCACCCTGCTGACGCCCTCTTCTGTGATAAGTCCCGCATCAATTTCCTGCTGATACCCGGCAATCTCATTTTTTACAACCTCCATGCTGTGATATATCTCTTCTTTCGTATAATGAGGTATGTCGTGATAATATACGGTACTATAGCCAAAATAAGCCTCTATCACACTCTTTTTGAAATCGGCACCCACCTTTATATTCTTCACCTCAACAACCGACATGCTTTTGCAGTCCGGCAGGGTAATGTCTGCTGAAATATCCACATCCACACTTTTATCCGATATCTCAACAGAAAAGCTGTCATTCCATTTCGTACTGTCGTCAAATGCACTTATATCACTTCCTGCTTTTGTGTTTATATTTTCAGTTTCCATATTATAATCTACTTTTTTTCCTGAACAGCCGGTTAATGCTATTGCAAGAACCAACGCCGATATAATAACGTTTTTCCTCTTCATAGCCTCTCCTTTACAGTGAATTTTCCAAATTTATGATCGTTCCATCTATAGCGTTTACAAAGATAGCATTTTGCTCATTGGAGTCTACCATACGTGACAGTGCCCACGCCGGAACATAGCTGTATTTTCCCTGCTCACTGTCACTTCTTATCTTAAGATAACTAAGCTGTAGCTTATTGAATGACGATGCAATATCATATTTATCAGGATTTTCCGTAATCTCCGCCTTGATGATCTGCTCTATATTTTTCAGAGAAATAAGCTCCACATCCTTATAGATCTGTGTTACATTTACCGGATATTCCATCTGCACATCAATTATTCCATCATCCGTGACTGTAAGAAGTGTACTGTCAGGCAGTGTAACATCATCTATATCACTATCAATTGCTTCATACCCCGACAAATAGGTATCCATATCAAATCCATCCTTAAATGTGATTCCGTCTATGCCGGTCGCGTATGAATAAATATATCCCCACACTGCTGTCTGATAGTCATTTCCCTCTTCGCTGTTATTAAACCCTATCCAGCTGCACTCACATTCACCTCGTTCCACCAGATCCTGCATTCCCAATTTACTAAGGAAATCCCCGGCTTCTTTTTTGGCTGATGCGGCAGATTTACTGCCTCATTTGAGGTCTCGTCTGCCTTATCCTTTAGATCATCATCCTGAAAAGTCTGCGTTATGGTATCATAGTCCTCATTCCTTAAAGATGGTGGACCGTAATCTGTCCCGGACTGATGCAAGGCGTAAGCATGTACCTTGTGAGCCTCAAAATCCACCTCACAGAACACATCACCCTTGTAGCCTGCAAATACTTCACAGTTTTCGAGATCCTTTGCCACGGTATAAGTAGTCTTTGCCGTTTCAAGCTTATCCCTATATTCAGCCAGCTGCTGTTCCAACCACTCACTGTGAGTTTCATCCTGTGTTTTCTGCCAGTCCTCTATGACTCATTCAGTTCGTCAACAGTATAATGATCCGGATCGTGATAATAGTACTCGTTCCCACCAAAATATAAATCCAGAAAACGCTTTTTGTAATCAGCATCTATCTTTACATTTTCCACCTCAACAACCGACATGTTATCAAAGTCTGGAACTACAATATTTGCATTTACATATACTGTTTTCTCGCCATTACCAGTCTGTATTGTAAAGTTTTCATTCCAGCCGGAGTCTGCCCTGATATCAGCTAAGGCAGACATATTTTTTGTTTCTTTACTTTCGCTCTCATTCCCATAATCTATTTTTTTGCCTGAGCAGCCCGTGAGTGAGATGATTACTATCGCTTCAACGATCGTCATAGCCGCTGCGAGTATTCTTGTGTGTTTTCTCATATGCCAATCCTCCCTGATATGTCACATTTTTTCTACAACATAATTATTCCTGTGAAAGTACGGTCCGATGTAAACATTCTGTATCTTAACTCAGATCGTCCGGATGTATCACACTTCCGTCAATCGCGTTGATAAATACAGGGCATGCATTTGTAGTGTCTTTCTGCAGCAATTCCAGACTCCATGCCGGAATATAACTGTATTTTTGCATATCAGTCCGGTTGTTTACCCTTATGTATGCAAGTTTTAGAGTGTAATATTTTACATTTGTATCCAGTACATATTCCTCAGCATTGTTTTTAAGCTCATCCCGGGCAATATCAAATATATTTTCTAAAGGAAGCATTTCTACATTTTCCTGTTTTCTTACTATACTTACCGGGCAGTCTATATAAAAAGTACATATACCATATTTATCAACATAAAAATTGTAGAATTCATTATCAAAAGTATCCTCTATACTATCACCATATTTCATATTGTATCCGCTGTAATCCATCGGGTTTAAAGCATCATCAAATAATATTTTGCCAACTCCGATATTGTAGTAAAATCTATAACCACTTACACACTCATGTATATCATCTTCCTGATACACCTGATCGGCTCTTTCGTTATATCCACTCCATTTCAGCTGCGAACTCTCAGTCTGCGGGATGGATGAAAAACCTGTCTCTTTCAAAAAGCTGTCTATCATATTCCCCGCTTCTTCTATTGTGATACCCGATTCATTTTCCTCCTGCTCAATTTTCTCTCCCGATGTATCCTGTGAATCCGTGATATCATATACCGTATCATATTCCATGAGTGAATCCGGTCCAAAGTATTGCTGCACATATCCATCGTTAAATATATTGCTCCACTCGTATTCATTACTTCCTGTCTTTTTGGTATATCCCTCAATCGGACCTGTGCCAATTCCCGACAGCCATTTATTTTCATCACCATCTGCAACAAAATTCACGTTATACCAGGTGTTTCCTTTTTTCCCTACAAACTCATCACATGAATCATACTCTGTAGCTATAGTCCATTCATCCCCGGCATTTTCCAGATAATACGTATATTCCTTCAAAAACTCAGCTCTGTTTCCTGTGCCAGATGTATCAGTTGGTGTTGTTGAGGAATTTATGGAATCAATAAGATTTTGAAGCTGTGTTTTTGTCCAATGTTCCTTATCATAGTAATAAATCTGCGACTCTCCAAAGTATGCCTTCAATACCTTTTCCTTGAGCTTTGCAGTATAAGGTATCTTTTCCACTTCAACTACTGACATTGTCTTACAATCAGGCAGTTCCACTTTTGCACTTATATCTATATTTACATTTCCAATTTCTGTCTGCACGGAAAACTCATCGCTGTAGGTCTCATCTGTACTAAAATCCTTTACATTGCATACAGCACTTTTTGTCAGTTTTTCTGTATCAGTGCCATAATCTACCTTTTTATCTGCACAGCCTGCCAGTGATGTGAGGATAAGTGCCTCGATGAGTGTCATAATTGCTGCAAATAATCTCATATTTCGTGAAGATATGTTACCCCTTTTATCCATATGTGGTTCTCCTTTTTTGTGTTCCCTGTTGTTATAATGAGTATATATGTCAGTTGTAAACTTTTTGTATCATACATTGCATTTTTTATTATAAAAACCCGGTCTGCACATACTTATGCAAACCGGGTCTATATCACTTCTCATGAATCGCATATACATATTCATTTTCCTGTAAAAACTGCAGCACCTCATAGCTTTCATTATTTTTTTGCTCCACTGCTGTTGTCTCGGATATCAGGTTAAGCTTTGAAAAATCTATCCCGCTGTAGTCAAAATATCCTTTGTAAGCAGACAAATCATTTTCTGCCTGTGATTCATCATCTGCCTGCAAAACCTCTTTATATTCACTCATATCACTAATATCCTTCATATGTGCTTTTGCCATAATGATTGTCCCATCCTCAAGCATCCAGATTGTATGATTTTGTGTACCATCATACTTCTCAAACCTGATTATCCAGTAATATGCCGTATATGTGTTAAAGGTATTATCCGATGCCTTTTTCGCTGCTGCCTCCCACGTATACCAGTTAGAGTAGTCAGGTGAAAGATTTACAGGATAGAGCTTTTCGTCATAAAGCTTTTCCATGCTTTTTCTGCATGTGGCAACTGCCTGATAATCCTGCTCATCCATCTCATAAGAGGCAGCATCATCTGTCGTGCTGTCCCACTGCCCATCTATGAGCGAGAGCTTCTCCGACAATTTCAGATTGGCAGATGCTTCCTTTGCCATTACAGAGCCTGAAGGCAGATAGCTTTTAGGAACCTTCGCCACATGATCATGTTCACTTTTCTGGTTTGCCTCAAGCACTATGCCAGGCACCATGATGCCTGCTATTACTATACAGATTACTGCAACAGACATTATTATTAATTTGAAGCTGTCTTTTTTCATATCTTCCTTTAAATCTTACGAATTTACCATTTTTTATATCTATATTGCGTTCAGATTACCACGGCAGCAAAATCCTCATCGTTGTTCCGCATCCGGGTTCACTTTCTACTGAAAGTACTGCATTATGGTGTTCTAAAATGATTGCCACAAGAGACATTCCGATTCCGGCACCGCCTCTTTTCTGGCTCTTGATTTGTCTGCCATATAAAACTCATCACAGATTTTTGCCGCCTGCTCTTTAGTCATTCCAATTCCGTGATCAATTATGCAGATTTCATATGCCCTCATACATTTCCTGTCATCTGCTGATTCGTCTTCGCCTATATCCGTTTTATCTTTACGTATATTACAAGCCATATTGTCCACAAATTTTCCTGTAACCTCAACCTGCTGACCTTCTTCTGACGCTTTTCTTGCATTATCCATCATATTGACAAGTGCTGTAACCAGAAGTTCTCTATTCACGGTCAGCACAGCATCCTCTATCTCTGTTTCTATAGTAAGATGCCTGTTTTCGTATGCAGCTCAACAACCTTTACCACCTCTGCACAAAGATCTGCCATATGAACCCGCGCTTTTTCAATATCATGCCGGCGAAGATATATCAGCTCAAAAAGCTTCTGCGACATGCTCTCCAGACGTTTCCCTCCGAAAAGATATATCCAAGCGCCATCATCTGCTCCTCTCTCGGAAGCTCCAGTGAACGCATCGTGTCTGCATATCCAATGATTGACGTCATAGGGGTTTTTATCTCGTGTGATGAAAATTCCGCTACAAACTGCTCACGCCTGTGCACCATATCGTTAAGCTCGTCTACAT
>ENA-OQIR01000350-OQIR01000350.1-human-gut-metagenome-genome-assembly--contig:-NODE-350-length-20924-cov-3.451700_pt1 | contig 20924 bp, 30 predicted proteins | sample MGYA00242580_ERZ504745 | MGnify/ENA primary metagenome ERZ504745 (study PRJEB26092, sample SAMD00036214) | human gut metagenome | host: Homo sapiens | study: EMG produced TPA metagenomics assembly of... | reverse complement strand
CGCCCCCGTTGGGGTTGTAGACCCAGGTGTGGCCGTCGGCGGCAAAGCTCATGCGCATGGCGCTGGCCATGCCCTGCGTGTCGGAGCTAAACCGCGTGCCGGACACGCCGCCGTCGCCATCCTGCCCGGTCAGGCGAACGCGCAGGTCCGTACTGCTCATAAAGTGCAGCGTGAACTCCAGGTAGGCGCCGGTAGCGGGATCGGCGGTGGAACCGTCCTCGAAGGTGAAGGTCTGGTAGTCGCTCGTGGTGACGGGCTTGAGCTTGGACACATCGATGTCCACGCCCTTTTCGCTGGCGATGCGCGCCGAGATCTGGTCAAAGCCCAGGCTGTGCACGTATTCGTCGAACGTAGCGTGCTCGTCCAGGTCAAAGCGCAGCGAACCGTCGGCGTTGGCGTCGATCATGAGCATGCGGGTCTTGGCGCTATCGGCGATGGAAAACCAGGCGAACGTTGCCATGCTATCGCCACCAGCGCAAACAGCACCAGAACCACAGTGGTGGTGAGCTTGCGGCGAAGGTCGGTGTCGGCGGGGGCGGCGGTGCCGGGCCGGCGGGTAGCGGCGGTTGGACGGCGGTCGCCGGTAGCGAGCGGCGGTCGTCTGGTTTAACGTGTGCCATTACGCCTCACCGTCCAAGGTCGCAAAGAGCGCCAGGTGCAAGGTGCCCGGATCTTGATAGAGATAGTCGGCGCTATCGGGTCGGTGCCCTCGATGTAGTAATAGATATCCAGACGATAGGTCTGGCCCAGCGCCAGCGTGGCGAGTGTGTTCTGCGGGCGCGTGGCTGTCTCGCTCGTGTCCAGCGTAAAGGCGGCCGGGTCCTGCGTCACGTTGGTACCGCAAGCGAGCTGGCTGTTTTGCCAGCAAGAGCATGCCATCGGCGTAGCCGGCAAGGCCAGCCGGGGCGGTCGTGGGATGCTCGCCGCGATGGCCGCTGTCGGAGCTGTCGAGCTCAAAGATGTTGGTGGCAAGCACCTGGTTGCCGCTCGAGATCTTTATGCCCACGCGGGCTGCGCGCAGCAGTTCGGCATCGGCACCCTGCGGGACCAGCGATTCGGCCAGATACAGGTTGACCTTGCCCCTTACTTTGCTGGCGCCCGTTCCGGTAATGGTGGGACGCAGGTCAATCCAGCCGTGGTAGAAGGCGGAGCCGTTGTCTTTTGCCTGCTCAAACACTGTGGCATCGCCGGCAGAGTTGTTTTGCGCACAGGCAGCAAAGCCGTTGAGGTCGAAGGTCGAGACCGGGTAGAGCGTCACGGCGCCGTTCGCGGTGGAGGCCAGAGATGCATCGCCTTGCTGCGACCAGCTGCCGCGATCGGCGTCACCCAGCTCCAGCACCAGCTTGGACGTGTCGCTGTGCACGCTCACCGAGTTGGTGTTGACCTTCATGTTGTTGGTAAACCATGCGTAGGTCGCGGCGCCCAAAGTGGCGGCGAGCGCCACCATAACGAGCGCGATGTAGGCACGCGCGCGGCGGGCGTGGCGGCGGGTGACGACGCCCTCGAGGTGTGAACACTCGGCAGCTGCGCTGGAGGGGCTCGCGGGGCTCTCACTCTGGGTTTTGGCCTCGCAGCTATCTGCTGGCATGTGCTTCTGATCTTCCATGTCGCTCGCCCCCTTACGCCTTGGCCGCGGCAAAGGCAAGCTGCAGCGCCACATCGCGGGCCTGGGCCTCGTCGATGCAATTGCGTCGCAGCCTTCCATGTACACAACGTAGCGAACGCTTGCCACCTCGTTGGCGGTCAGCGTGCAGATGGGCGTGGCGCCGCGCGCGCCGTGGGCGTGTCACCGGTGCCGTCCATGCTGTAGGCGCTTATGGCGCGCGCAGGGTCAGCGGTATAGGTCCAGCCCGAGGCGCCCACTGCCACGACAACGCCGTCTTGCGCGGTGGTACGTCTGCTGGTGGCACCCGCGGTGCTGCCCAGGTCGTCGCAGGTAAAGATGTGCGTTTGCGTACCCGACCGGGTCGTTATCACAAGACCCAGGCGCAATGCGGCAAGCAGCTGCGGATCGCTCGTCACGCTCATCTGGCCCTGATACAGGTACACGTTGAGCGCGCTGTCGCCGCCCTTAAGGTACAGCGTGCCCGAAAGGCATAGTCGTCCAGCTGCGCGGTGCAGTCGGCGTAGTCGGTCGTGATGCCCGCAGCGTTTTGGAACGTGCCGCGCCAAAAGCGGGAAAGGTCTGACGTCGAGATGGGATAGAGCGTCTTGTCGGCGGCGGCAAGTGTGGCCGTCGTGTCCCAGGGCCCGTTGGCCGAAAGGCCAATCTGCAGATCGGAGCCTCGTCGCTTACCGTATGCGCCACGGGCGTCACGTTGGTGTAGCGCGAGTTGCTAAACCAGGCGTAGGTGGCGGCGCTCAGGGCAGCTACCAGCACCAGCATCCATGCGGCCGCAGCAACCATGCGGCGGCGCGAGCTTAGGATGTCTTTGATGTTCGATGTACTCATCCCCGGCCCCCTTACGAACGCTTGCCGGCAAAGCGCAGCGCCAGCGATTGCAGGCTGGTGGCGGCCAGGTTGTTGGTGCAGTCGGGGTCGCAGCCTTCCAGCCACACGTACACATCCACACGCACGGGCGTGCTGCGGTTGGCGCCCTTGGCGGCAGCGGGCAGGCTGCAGATCTTGGTCGTGGCCTCCTTGAGGCTCACGATACCGGTGTCTTCGTTGTAGTCACAGAAGTTTGCGCTGGTCAGCTGGTCAAAATGGACCGTGGCGCCGTCGGAGCGGCTGCTGTCGAGCACCAGGTGGTTCTGCTCGTTTTCGCCGGTGTCCTTGCCATCGAGCGTGTTGTAGCGCGCCTGGGGATTGTGCTCGCCCGAGACCTCAAAGACGTACTGGCCCGTAACGGTATCGCTTTTGCCCGGGGCATAAGTGACCAGCCCCACGCGAAGGGCGGTGGAAATGGGACTTGCCGAATCCTGCTCGGCAAAGTCGATGCCCGACAGGTACACGTCGGTTGCGGCCGAGTTGGTGGCCAGGTACAGGGAGGTCTTGTAGTAGTCGGAGTGCTCGGCCGCGCCAAACATGCTGGCAAACAGCGAGTCCTGCGTGGTTCCGCCGGTAAAGCCCGTTACCTTTTGAAAGCCGTTGAGCACGTTGTCGGTCGAGACGGGATCGAGCAGGCCCGCAAAGCTTAAACCGGCGTTGGTTTTGTATTCGCCGTCGTACTCGTTGGAGATGAGGAAGGTTACGCCCGTGCCGCGGCCATCTTGACGTCGGTGATATGACGGTTGGCGTTGTAGATGTACCAGGCATACGTTACGGCTCCGGCAACAGCAAGGGCCACCAGCAACGTGGCGAGCATGCGATTGAACTGTTTTTTCAGCGAACGCGCGTCCGACATGCCCCTCCCCCAGATGCCGTGCTGCAAACTACCTGGACACCATTTGCCCATAATGGAGTTATTTTACGCGAATGTGCAGTTCATCGGGGGTACAAACGCGACTTTCCGCGTGCTGTTCGCACTGCATCGGGGCGGATAGGGTCGCAAATCGCCGCTTTTTAAAAAATAGTTCTTGCCACTGGGCGGGAGCTCCGTTATATTATTCCCTGCGCACTCGCGCACCCTTGATCGGCGTTTAGCTCAGGGGGAGAGCGCTTCCCTGACACGGAAGAGGTTCAGAAGTTCAAATCTTCTAACGCCCACCAAATGTTCGCAGCTCAGAGGCTATGTCCTCTGGGCTGTTTTGTTTTTTGTCACCAAGCGCGCCGCCAAATAAGTCATCAAATATTGATCCAAGGTCCGTACGCGATGGTCTTTGTATCCCGTAGGTGCCGGCAGATTGCATGTGTCCTGGCCCATCATGACCGCAACATGTTGGTCAAGGACAATCTTTTGGATTCTTTTGGCGCGAGCAGCTTGGTTTTGGTGCTATTTGGCGGCGGCACGGTTGAGGGGGTTTCAAAACTGCTGTGCAGGTAGTTGGGTTGATAACGTTTTTAGCAGTCTGCCAAGAGGCCTTCATTTATAATGCGTCTGCAAATTGACCAATTGCTTTGACCTGCTGAAACACTATATGTTGTGTTTGACCTAAAAAAAGAATACAGGATATAGATGCCTCTTTGTCGTATGATAGATGGCGGACAGAGAACGAGAACCTTATTCGCCCCATTATTTGGATGGATCTTTGAGCCCCTTGATTGGCTGCGAGGATTGTCCGCATGAGGGCCTATGGTTATCGAAAACACAGATTGCGCGACGGCGCCGCAAGACAGGGTAAGCCCTGCCGGGCATCGTTTGGCTCTGAAGCGCAATGAGGCTACGATGCGAAAGAGGCAAGAGGATGAAGATCATCAAGCGCAGCGGCACCGAGGTTACCTTTGACATCGATAAGATCGTCAATGCGATCCGCGCCGCAAACTTGGAGGTCGAGGAAGGCTCTCGCCTTACCGACCGCCAGGTGATCTATGCGGCACAAAACGTCGCCGAGGCATGTGAGAAGGCCGGCCACACCGTATCGGTCGAGGAGATCCAGGATCTGGTCGAGGACGAGATTATGCGTCTCGACTGCTACGAGGTCGCTCGCCACTACATCATCTACCGCTATGTTCAGAGCCTGAAGCGCCAAAAGAACACGACCGATGACAAGATTCTGTCGCTGATTGAGTGCAATAACGAAGAGGTCAAGCAGGAGAACTCCAACAAGAATCCGACCGTCAACTCCGTTCAGCGTGACTACATGGCCGGCGAGATCTCCAAGGATCTGACCCAGCGCGTGCTGCTGCCCCAGGAGATCGTGGATGCGCACAACGAGGGCCTGATTCACTTCCATGATTCGGATTACTTTGCCCAGCACATGCATAACTGCGACCTGGTGAACCTGGAGGACATGCTCCAGAACGGTACTGTTATCTCGGGCACGCTGATTGAGAAGCCGCATAGCTTCTCGACTGCCTGCAACATTGCGACGCAGATCATCGCCCAGGTTGCTTCCTCCCAGTACGGCGGCCAGTCGATTTCGCTGACCCATCTTGCCCCGTTCGTCGAGGTGAGCCGCCAGAAGATTCGCGGCGAGGTTGCCCGCGAGCTTGAGGAGCTCGGTGTTTCCGCTCCCGCAGAGAAGGTGCGTGAGGTCGTAGAGGACCGTCTGCGTGATGAGATCCGTCGCGGTGTCCAGACGATTCAGTATCAGGTCGTGACCCTTATGACCACCAACGGCCAGGCACCATTCGTGACGGTCTTCATGTACCTCAACGAGGCCCGCTCGGTCCAGGAGAAGCACGATCTTGCCATGATCGTGGAGGAGACGCTTCGCCAGCGCTATGAGGGCGTTAAGAACGAGGCGGGCGTGTGGATCACCCCGGCGTTCCCCAAGCTTATCTATGTGCTCGAGGACGATAACGTTTACGAGGATTCCCCGTACTTCTATCTGACTCAGCTGGCCGCCAAGTGCACCGCCAAGCGCATGGTGCCCGACTACATCTCCGAGAAGAAGATGCGCGAGCTTAAGCTTTCGAAGGGTGAGACCGCGGGCAATGGCGATTGCTACACCTGCATGGGTTGTCGCAGCTTCCTGACGCCCGACCGCTCGGGCAACGGCTTTAATAACGTTGCAAACGCGCTGAACTATGACCCGAGCAAGCCCAAGTATTACGGTCGCTTTAACCAGGGTGTTGTGACCATTAACCTGCCCGATGTCGCACTGAGCTCGCACCAGGACATGGACAAGTTCTGGAAGATCTTCGACGAGCGCCTTGAGCTGTGTCACCGCGCTCTGCTGTGCCGCCATGAGCGCCTGATGGGCACGCTTTCGGATGCCGCGCCGATTCTTTGGCAGTACGGCGCCCTGGCACGCCTTAAGAAGGGCGAGACGATCGATAAGCTGCTCGTGGGCGGCTATTCCACCATCAGCCTGGGTTACGCCGGTCTGTATGAGTGCGTCAAGTACATGACGGGCCACAGCCACACCGAGAAGGAGGGTACGCCCTTTGCCATGGCAGTTATGCAGCGTATGAACGACAAGTGCGCGGAGTGGAAGGCCGCGAGCGATATCGATTTCTCGCTGTACGGTACGCCGCTGGAGTCGACGACGTACAAGTTCGCCAAGTGCCTGCAGCGCCGTTTTGGCATTATTCCGGGCGTGACGGACAAGGGCTATATCACCAATAGCTACCATGTTCACGTGTCCGAGGAGATCGATGCCTTCGATAAGCTTAAGTTTGAGGGCATGTTCCAGCAGCTTTCGCCGGGCGGCGCCATCTCCTACGTCGAGGTTCCCAACATGCAGGACAACCTTAAGGCTGTCATTCGCGTGATGCAGTACATCTACGACAACATCATGTACGCCGAGCTCAACACCAAGAGCGACTACTGCCAGGTGTGCGGCTACGACGGTGAGATCAAGATTGTCGAGGATGACGGTAAGCTAGTGTGGGAGTGCCCCAATTGCGGCAATCGTGACCAAGAGAAGATGAACGTCGCCCGTCGTACGTGCGGCTACATCGGCACCCAGTTCTGGAACCAGGGTCGAACCGAGGAGATCCGCGACCGCGTGCTGCATCTCTAATACCGCTCCGGGGCTGAGCCGAGAGGGCCGCTTGGGCATTTGCTCGCTATTTCGGACAGTCCTGCGCAAGACGAAGGCCACATTAAGTGGCCTTCTTTGCGTGCGGAACTCATATCGAGCAAAGCCCAAGCGGCCCTCTCGGCTCAGCCAAGTTGACGTAGCTGAGATGCAGCATGCGGTCTGCTCGCTTCTCGAAGTTCTTAGCGGAAATGAGTTGAGCTGCAATGACGATCTGCTTGCAATGGCGGTTGAGCTGCAGCTGAGTATTTATTGGACCGCGAACCCTATACTCAATGTTCGCTTCGTTCATTGAGTTACCCTTTGCATGAGGCCGGGACATATCGTCCCGCCCGCAGTTTCGCAGGCCGAAGGCCGAGAATGTTTGAGGACGGGATGATATGTCCCGGCCTCCCGGGAGAGTTACCTATGAACTACGCGAACATTAAGTATTTCGATATTGCTGATGGGGAAGGCGTCCGTACTTCTCTGTTTGTGAGTGGGTGCCGTCGTGGGTGCAAGAACTGCTTTAACTCTGTTGCGTGGGACTTTGCTGCGGGTGAGCCGTTCGATCGCGCCGTCGAGGACAAGATTATCGAGAGTCTCGACCATCCCTTTATCGATGGCCTGACGATTCTGGGCGGGGAGCTATGGAACCCGAGAACCAGGTGGGGCTCGTTGACTTTGTCGAACGCGTGCGTGCGGCCTATCCTGTGGAGTCGGGGAAGACCATTTGGTGCTTTACTGGCGACGTGCTCGAGGAGCTTGTGCCGGGCGGCCGTCATCATACCGAGGTGACGGACCGTATCCTTGCCTGCCTCGACATGTTGGTGGATGGTCCGTTCGTTCAAGACCTGTACGATATCTCGTTGCGTTTTAGGGGCTCGAGTAATCAGCGCGTGATCGACATGAACGCCACGCGCGCTCGTGCTGCGCGTGAGGGCGTTGCGCTTTGCGATGCTGTGGAGCTTTGGCGAGACGATCCGGTCTATTCGACCCATACTATGTAGCTGGCAGAGGCTGCGTGCCGGCGTGGTACCATAGCGCGAACGCGAAATCGAAAAAAGTGAGGCCAGATGGTCGATCAGGAAAAAGTCGAGACTGCCATTAAGCTGCTGCTTGAAGGTATAGGCGAGGACCCAACTCGTGAGGGCCTGCTGGAGACGCCGGCACGCGTCGCCCGTATGTATGGCGAGATTGCCGGCGGTATGGACCAGAGTGCCGAGGAACACCTGTCCAAAACTTTTGCCGTCGCTTCGAACGATTTGGTTATCGAGCGCGACATTACGTTTTACTCGCTGTGCGAGCACCATCTGCTGCCGTTTTATGGCAAGGCTGCGATCGGTTATATCCCTAACGGCCGCGTGGCGGGTCTGTCTAAGCTTGCTCGCACGGTTGAGGTCTATGCCCGTCGTCTGCAGCTGCAGGAGCAGCTGTGTACACAGGTTGCCGATGCTCTCATGGAATATCTTGCCCCCCAAGGGGCAATCGTGCTGATGGAAGCCGAGCATATGTGCATGACCATGCGCGGCGTGCAAAAGCCCGGTACCAAGACCGTAACGCTTGCTCGTCGCGGTGTCTTTGAGACCGATCCGTCGCTCGAGGAGCGATTCTTTAGGATGCTGGGCCGCTAACCATGAGAGTCGTCAACGACTTTGCATCGAAGACCGATGAAGGAACGTCGCGTCGCGGCTTTATGGCTTCGGGCCTGACTCCCTTTGGTGCCATGCCTTGCATTGATTACATCTGTGCCAACGGACTGTTCCGGCGGCATCTGGGAAACATTGCGCAGTTGGAATCGGGGCGCATCTTTTGCCGCCACGGTATCGACCATCTGCTGGATGTCGCCCGTATTATGTGGATCAAGAATCTCGAGGAAGAGCTCAAATTTGACCGCGAGGTCATCTATGCCACGGCACTTCTTCACGATATCGGCAAAGATGAACAGTATGAATCGGGTATATCCCATGATGTTGCAAGCGAACGCGTCGCCGATGCGATTCTCGGCGGCATGCCCGAAGACGTGGCGTTTGAGCCGGCAGATGCCGCAGCCATTAAGACGGCCATTCTGGGCCATCGAAAGCTGCGCGTGAACAGCCAGCCGCTTGAGCGTCTGCTCTATGCAGCCGACAAAGCGTCGCGCGCCTGCTTTGCATGCCCTGCGCGCAATGCCTGCAACTGGAGCATGATAAAAAGAACCTGTCGATTCGCGTGTAGTCGGTATGCGCGGTCGGGGTTCTGAACGAAGGAGACGATCGCGATGACTAACAAAAAGCTGCCCGAGAATGCAACCAAGACCGAGGGTGCCGAGCTTGCCCGTCGTGGCAGGGGCGAGATTTCCGCCGCAACGGCGGTGCCCCATGTGAGCTATGACGACCTGCGCCATGCCGACCGCATTACTATCGATGGTCTCGAGGTCTTTGCCAACCACGGCGTGTATCCCGAGGAAAACGCCCTGGGGCAGAAGTTTGTCGTGTCCTTGGTGCTCTATGCCGACCTGCGCGCGGCGGGGGAGCACGATAACCTGGATGCCTCTATTGATTACGGCTCGGTGTGCCACGATGTCGATGGCTATCTGCGCGAGCATACGTTTAAGCTCATCGAGGCTGCAGCCGAGGGTGTGGCCCAGATGCTGCTACGTCGTTATCCCTTGCTGCTTGGCGTGCGTGTTAAGCTCGATAAGCCTTGGGCGCCCGTCGGTCTTCCCCTGGCAAGCTGTGGCGTCGAGATCGAGCGCGTGCGCTAGCTGACGCTAAAGCTCGTTGGCGGGCGGTTTTTTGAGTCGCTGCGACAGAGCTCTATTGTTGGGGCAGTACGTGTCGAGCAGGGCGTGAAACCGCTGATTGTGGCTTGGCTCGAGCAAGTGGACGAGCTCGTGGGCGACAACCATGTCGAGGCATTCGACGGGGTAGCCGGCAAGTTCTCGTGCGATGCGAATGGCGCCGGATTTGGGCGTGCACGAGCCCCAACGCGTTTTCATGCTGCGTACGGAAACGCGGGAAACGGAGACGCCCATTGCGATTTCGTATGCGTGCACCATATCGCGCAGCGCCGATGTGACTTCGGACGTATAAAGCTGGTCGATGTGGGCTTGGAGCTCGTCGGACGTTAGACCGTCGAGGATTGCGAGCCGCTTGGCCTGTGGGCTTCGTCCGATTCGTCGGTACCCATAAAACTTGCGAAGGTGGCCTGCTGGGGTCGCGGTGCGGGTGATACAAAGTTGTGATCGAGTGCGTCCTGTACCGTGATGGGCTTGCCCCAAAGCGCAATGATGGACGAGGGGCTGAGCGGCTCCTGTGCCGTCGTCTGACGTTGCTCGCGCTGGGCAAGTCGGCTGATAATCCAGGCGCTGTTGCGCTTCACAAACGCTTCGATACGCTCGCGGCTGGCGCCGAGCGGTGCGCTGGCGTGGACCTCACCGCTCGATGTGACGCGTAGGTTGAAGTTCTTGACGCGCTTTTTGGTAACGACGACGGGGATGGGCATCCCATCCGGTCGGGGTAGGAAAATCGTAAACTGCTGCGTCAAAAGCGGTCCTTCAGATTGGGGACGGGCCGGCATTTCGACCGTTCGGTATGCCGGCCCGCTCAAGGGATGTGAAATTAATAACGCTCGAAGAAGGCAAGGGCGTTATCGCTGCAGAGCTTCTGCATCACGGTCTTGCCAAAGTGCTTGGAGAGCATGTTCTGGAATTCGGGCATCTTGCTGGCATCGGAGAGGAAAGCGGGCACCTTGGCGCCGTCCCAGTCGCCGCCGAGTGCGATGACATCTTCGCCGCCCAGGTCGAGCCAGTGTTCGATATGGGCTGCCAGCTGGTCGAAGGTGACGTCTGCGGTGGTCTTGTCGGTCGCATCGTTGGATAGGAACTCGCTGCAGTAGTTGAGGCCGACGATGCCGCCCATGTCGCGAATGGTGCGGAACTGGTCGTCGGTGAGGTTGCGCTTGACGCCGCAAACCGCACGGGAGTTGGAGTGGCTGGCGACGAAGGGGCGCGTGGCGTGGGCGACAACCTCGTCAAAGCACTCGTCGTTGAGGTGGGAGACGTCGAGTATCATGCCGGCGTGCTCCATCTGCGTAAGTGCCTCGATGCCGGCGGCGGTGAGGCCGGCGTGGGTGTCGTGGCGCTCGCGAGCGGTCCCTGCGCGTTCCAGCTGAGTGACGACATAAGCACGCCCAAGCTCTTGAGCACCTCGATCAGCGCGGGGTCCTCGGCAAAGAACGTGGCGTTTTCGATGGTGTGGATGCAGGCGACCTTGCCGTCTTTGAGCGCAGGGCGAATATCAGCGGCGCTGCGCACGTTGACCATGCGGTCGTGGTTGAGCATTGCCTGGCGCTCATATGCGCCATGATCTGCGCCTGGAAGCGCGCGGCGTGGGCGGTGGGAATCTCGTCGGGGACAAACGTAGCGAAGCACTGCGCCCACGGCGTGTTGCCGATCTTTGCGAGCGAGATGGCGCAGGCGTTGCCCTCGATAAGGTCGAAATCCTGCGGATGCGTTTCGTCGCCGGGGAAATAACCGTCGGTGCCGGCGGTAAAGCGCAGGTCAAGATCGAGTGTGGCCCAGCCGATACGGTCGGCGGTGTCGCAGTGTAGGTCAAATACGGGATATGCCATGGTTCCTCCGGTTGCAGCGTTTCTTTGCAAACTGTCAATGAATTGTATGACTAGGGTATAGTTAGCGCCATATGTTCACGGCGGCCCGCGTTGTGCGCCGCCCTTATCACGGAGGTTACCATGTCCAACCAGGGCAAGAAGGTCAAGACCCATTATCGTGGCACGCTCGATGACGGCACGCAGTTCGATAGCTCCTACGATCGCGGTGAGCCGCTGGAGTTCACCTGCGGTGCCGGTCAGATGATCAAGGGCTTCGACGCCGCCGTTATCGATATGCAGGTGGGCGAGAAGAAGTCCGTGCACATTCCTGCTGCCGATGCCTACGGCGAGCACAACCCCGAGATGGTCCTGACCTTCCCGGCCGAGCAGGTTCCCAACATCGAGCAGATCGAGAAGGGCATGAAGCTCTTCCTGTCCACGCCGAGCGGCATGCCTGTCCCCGCTGTCGTCATCGATGTGACGTCCGAGGCCGTGACGCTCGATGCCAACCACGAGCTTGCCGGCAAGGATCTCAACTTTGATATCGAGCTCGTTGAGGTCGAGGACTAGTTGATGTCCGTGGACCTGGTAGCTACGGAGCGCTTGGGAAATCTCAACGACCCGTCCTATGAACTCCTGCTTCGTCGGGAGCTGGGTGGCGTCTTTGAGGTTGACGAGCTGCTACTCGATTGGGACCAGGCTGATGCGCGCCTGTTTGTGGGCGTGACGGAGCTGGGGCGCACGGTGAATGCCCGGCTGGATGCCACTGATGGCGAGCGTCTTGCCGACGGTGACGTGCTCGCTGTCGACCGCACGGGCACGGTGCCCGTAGCGGTTGTCGTACGCCTGCGCAGCGCCGAGGTCTATTTGGTCGAAGTCGACCGCATGGATCCGATTGTGCTCGCACATGCGTGCTGGGAGATCGGCAACATGCATGCGCCGCTCTTCCGGGGTGACTCGGACGAGCATACCGTGCGCATGTATACGCCGGTGCAACCGGTTTTGGGTCGTATGCTCCGGGGCATTGGGGGCGTTCGGCTCTCGGTGGTCGCACGCGAGCTCGATGCCAGTCGACGCTTTGCATCGAGCGCGGCGGATGTTGTTGTGAGCATGGCTTCAGACTTTACGATCGTAAAAAGACGCGCGGCTAAGCGCGCGTATGCGCAAGACGGGCTTTGAGGGATTGCCATTCAAAGTCCGTCTTGCTGTTGATGAGAGGCTTTGGGGGAAGCATATGGGTCTTGAGGGAATCAAGCTGATCGCCTGCGATTTGGATGGCACGTTGCTGCATCCGGGGGAGCGCGAGCCACGCCCTGAGGCATTTGAGCTCATTGATGAGCTGCATCGTCGCGGTATTGTGTTTATGCCGGCGAGCGGCCGTCAATATGCGAGCTTGCGCTATCTGTTTGCCCCGGTGGCCGATGAGCTCGCCTATGTATGCGAAAACGGAGCCCTGGTGATGAGCGAGGGGCATGCCGTTGTCAAGCGTTCCATGGAGCGTAGCCTTGCTATGGATATCGCGAATGCCGTGGTCGCTATCCCCATGCCGACGTAACCCTTTCGTGTGAGGGGCGCCTCTACACCATGAGCGGCAACGATGCGTTCGTCGATCATTTGCGCTATGAGGTCCACTGCGATGTGGCGGTGGTCGACCGCCCCGGGGACATCGACGAGGACGTCATTAAGATTGCCTTCCAGACGCCCGAGGTGGATCAGCTGGCGGCCCTGGAGTATTTCGAGCGCCTCTTTAGCGACCGTGTTGACGTGATGACGTCGGGAACCGAATGGACGGACTTTATCGGTTTCGGTTCGGGCAAGGGCTCCGCGCTTGCCGATTACGGTCGTGCCCTGGGTATTTCGCCCGATGAGATGATGGCGTTTGGCGATAACGAAAACGATCGCGACATGCTCAACGCGGTGGGCCATCCTTATCTAATGGAGAGCTGCAATCCCAGCATGCGCGGCATCAATGACCGCGTCCGCTACGTGCGCACGGTCGAAGAAGAACTGCGTCGCCTGCTTGCTGAGTAGGCATGTCCCAAAATCTACCTACAGTTGGGGCAGAGGCCCTCGAAGATGGTGTAGTGCGACGTGACGTTCCAGCCGATTTGCTCGGACGCCTTTGCGTCGAGCTGGGCGTCGAAGGGGAGCGGCACATCGATGACGCGGCTGCACGAGGTGCAGATGATATGCGCATGCGGCTCGATCGTGCGATCGAAGCGGCTGCGCCCGGCGTCTTGATTGAGAGGATCTCGCCGGCGTCGGCTAAGAGATTGAGATTGCGGTAGACCGTACCGCGGCTGATTTTGTCATCCTGCGCGCGCACGGCGTTGTAGATCTCATCGGCGGTGGGGTGGTTATAGCTTTGGCGCACGGCGTCAAGAACCAGCTTCCGCTGCTTGGTGTTTCTTCTTTGCACCGCCATGCGCCTCGCCTCTTTTCTATTAACGGTCGTAGGTAAATGATACCTTATTTAGCACACAATACTAATAATGAGGACTGAAGCCGTCTTCATTGGTAAGTGGGGCTCGGACCTGGGCGTCTACGAGGCGAAAACGCGTTCCCATGCGCTCGTAGGAGGCATGAAGCGCCTCGAGATGAGATAGGATGTTTGCCGGAGCTCCCTGTATCTCCATCTCGACTGAGCCGTCTTCCATGTTACGCACCCAGCCGGTGAGTGCGCGTGCCTGCGCGAGGTTGGTGTTGGTAAAGCGAAAACCAACGCCTTGGACTTGCCCCGTCCAGTGCAGGAAGTAGCGCAGGGGAGTGTCTTGAGTGGCCTCGTCGCTTGCGAGCACAGTAAGCCTGCGGCGCAGCTCGAGCTCAACGCCAGACGGTTTTTGAGGCTCTCGACTGCTGCCGGTGACGCTGGAGAAGAACGTATCGAAGAGGCCCATCGCTAGGCCTGCTTGACTGAATCGGCGGGGAAGGTAATGCCGGCCTGCTGACGCACGGCATCCATGATGCGGAGCGAGACGAGCGTGACATCGCGGTAGTGGCCGAGCTCGTGGCGTCCCGCCGGGGTCTCCCAGATCTCTTCCTCAACGTTATCGATGTTACCGATGGCGGTGATAAAGTCTATGAGTTCGTATTCCATAGTGTTGCTCGATTTGGGCAGATCGAGCGCGCGGCCGTTGTCGTCCTGTTCGCGCGGTGCCTCGGTCGCCGAGCCGCGTACGACGTCGCCGCGATAGTCGATGCGGACGTTGCGGGGCGTGGACAGATGGTCGATCTGGATAGTGCCACGCTCGCCTTCGATCTGCGAGGGCAGCAGGTCATTCGTAATTTTGGAGTGCGCGAGCTCGACGGAGATACGGCCACCGCCATAGCTGGCGAGAATGGAACCGCAACCGTCGATGGGGCCATGGGTGAGCTCTTGCGTTGAGGGGTCGAGCAGCGTGGTCATGCTGGTGAGACCAGAGGCATGCCGAAAATCTCGACCATGGGCTCGACGGCGTAGACGCCAATGTCCATGAGGGAACCGATGCCATATTGCAGTCGAAGATATTGGTGGCGCGTCCAGCGAGGATTTCGTTGTAGCGTGAGGAATACTTGCCAAAGCGCAGTGAGGCGCGGCGAATGGGCGCAATCTCGCCCAGAGCGTCCTCAATGGCGTGGAAGGCGGGGTCGTGAAGCGGGCGCATGGCTCGAGGGCCACGACGCCTGCTGCCTCGGCAGCGCGGAAGACTTCCAGTGCCTGCGCTTCGGTGGCGCAGAAGGGCTTCTCGACGATGACGTGCTTGCCACCGGCGATGCAGGCGAGCGCCTGCTCGTGATGGAGCGCGTTGGGGCTGCCGATGTAGACGGCGTCGACGTCGTCGGCGGACGCAAGCTCGTCAAGTGCGGTGAAGTTGCGTTCGCCGCCGTGTTCGGCGGTAAAGGCGGCGCCACGATCTGCGTCGCGCGAGAGCGTGCCTACGAATGTAGCCTGGTCGTTGGCATTGACGACTTGGATAAAGTCGTCGGTGATCATGGATGTGCCGATGGTTGCGATGCGCAGCATGTGTCCCCCTTGCGTTGTTTGGCCTACAGGACGAGTGTAGCGCGGGAGGACATAAAAGCGTGCGAAAACGCCGTTACAGGTCGCTCTCGCTAAAGCCGGTGTCGATATCGAGGTTGGCTCCGTCGGCCGCGGTGGTGGCGAGCTCGTCGCAGCGCTCATTGAGCTCGTGGCCGGCATGCCCCTTAACCCAGATGAACTCCACCTTATGCTTGCTCTTTGCGGCAAGCAGGCGCTCCCACAGGTCGCGGTTCTTGACGGGCTGCTTGTTGGCAGTTTTCCACCCGCGCTTTTTCCAGCCGTCGATCCAGTGTTTGTTGAAGGCGTTGACGACGTATTGCGAATCGGAATGGACCTCGACCTCGCAGGGGCGGTTAAGTGCCTCGAGCGCCACGATGACCGCCATGAGCTCCATGCGGTTGTTGGTGGTCTTGGCGTAGCCACGCGAAAGCTCGGAGGTGAAGGTCTTGCCGGCGGGGTTGGTGTACTTGAGCACGGCGCCGTAGCCGCCGCGTCCCGGATTTGATCGGGCCGAGCCGTCGGTATAGATGATGACCTTCACATGGTTCCTTTCGTTGGGTACGCTTCGTGTGAGTGACCATTGTAGCGCCATGCCTGCCGGGGGCTAGCAATTTACGATTTCTATCCCGTCTTCCGACAGTTAGTTGGCATGGATGATGCGGTTGAGCTCGTCGAGGTATTGCCGCAAGAGAGGAGAGGGCTTGCGCTCGTCGTGCATGATATATCCTACGTGCATCGTTGGGGCGTCTGCTAACGGGATCGATGCCATACCCCACTGCATTTCATTGGAAAGGACACCGGTCGACAGGGTGTAACCGTTCGACGTGATAAGTAAGTTAGTAAGTGTTCCGCGGTCCGAGATTCGTATGTTGCGGTCGCAAGGGATATAGCTAAAAGGTTCCTCGGCGTAATAGAAGGAGTTTGAGGTTCCCTGCTCAAAGCTGTAGCGCGTATAGGGCGTGAGGTCGGCAAGGGACAGCTGAGGGCGGCGTGCGAGCGGGTGGCGTTCGCTAACGAAGACGTGGACCGTCGCGTCGAAGAGGGGATGGAAGCTTGCGCGGGCATCGGCGAAGGCCTTCTGCAGAACGCGGGCGTAAAGTCATCCAGGTACAGAATGCCGATATCGCTGCGAAATGCGCGGACGTCGTCGATGATCTGCGAGGTGGTGGTCTCGCGCATGATGAACTCAAACTTACTGTCGCGGCAGCGCTCGACGACGTTGACAAAGGCCTTGACCGAAAAGCGTAGTGCTGGGCCGAGACGGCAAGGCGCGCCTGGGGTGTGCCGCCGTCCTCGTAGCGTGCCTCGAGCATGTCGGCCTGCTCTACGACCTGGCGCGCATAGCCCAATAGCTCGGTGCCGTCGTTGGTGAGCGTGACGCCGCGGCTGGAGCGCGTAAAGATCTCCAGATGGAGCTCCTGTTCCAGGCTTTTGACAGCGTTTGAGATGTTGGACTGTGCCGTATAAAGGCGCTGGGCTGCGGCGTTGATCGATCCGGACTCTGCCACGGCGATCAAAAAACGAAGTTGCTGGAGGGTCATCGGCGCCCATCCTTCGATAGCTATCTAAAAAACCGATAACAAGTTAGCGCTTTTAAGTGATTGACCGAGCAAAACAATGCTCGTACTATTCAAAACACACAAAGGCGGTAGGTAATTAAGCCGACCAAGGAACCGGGATGCGAAAGGAGGCCCGCATATGAATTGCTTACCAAGACGAATGCCGGGCTCCTGTTTGCGCCCGTCGGCGTGATCAGGAGACAGCGACTTACTTCTCTTACTCTTATTACTTTCTTCGATCAAGGAGATCATCATGAGCCAGTTTATCAACAACCCCGAGCACACCTTTGGTTTCGATACCCTGCAGCTGCACGTTGGCCAGGAGAGCGCCGATCCTGCATCCGACTCCCGTGCTGTGCCTATCTATCAAACCACGAGCTATGTGTTCCGCAACTCCCAGCACGCCGCCGACCGCTTTGGTCTTGCCGACGCCGGTAACATCTACGGCCGTCTGACCAACTCCACCCAGGGCGTCTTCGAGGACCGTATCGCTGCGCTCGAGGGCGGCGTTGCTGGCCTCGCCGTCGCCTCTGGCGCCGCCGCCATCACCTATACCCTGCAGGCCCTCGCCCAGGCCGGTGACCACGTGGTCGCCCAGAAGACCATCTACGGCGGTTCCTACAACCTGCTGGAGCACACGCTCTCCCAGTTTGGTGTCGAGACACCTTCGTCGATGCCCATAACCTGGACGAGGTCGAGGGCGCCATCAAGGACAACACCACGGTCATCTATCTCGAGACGCTCGGTAACCCCAACTCCGACATCCCCAACATCGACGCCATCTCCGAGATCGCCAAGAAGCATGGCCTGCCGGTTGTCGTCGACAACACCTTCGGCACCCCGTATCTGTTCCGTCCGCTGGAGCATGGTGCCAACATCGTCGTCCACTCTGCAACCAAGTTCATCGGCGGCCACGGTACCTCGCTGGGCGGTGTGATCGTCGACGGCGGTAACTTCGATTGGAAGGCGAGTGGCAAGTACGCCCAGATCGCTGAGCCCAACCCCTCCTACCACGGTGTTTCGTTTGCCGAGGCTGCCGGCCCTGCCGCCTTCGCGACCTATGTCCGCGCTATCCTGCTGCGTGACGAGGGTGCCTGCATCAGCCCGTTCAACGCCTGGGTCCTGCTCCAGGGCACCGAGACTCTGTCGCTGCGCGTTGACCGTCATGTCGAGAACACCAAGAAGGTCGTTGAGTTCCTGGCTGGTGACAGCCACGTCGCCAAGGTGAACCACCCGAGCCTGACTGAGCACCCCGATCATGAGCTTTACAAGCAATATTTCCCCAACGGCGGTGCCTCGATCTTCACCTTCGAGATCAAGGGCGGCCAGGAAGCTGCATGGAAGTTCATCGATCATCTGCAGGTGTTCTCGCTGCTCGCCAACGTGGCCGACGTCAAGTCGCTCGTCGTGCACCCGGCTACCACCACGCACTCCCAGCTCTCTGCCGAGGAGCTCGCCGAGCAGAACATCACGCCCTCCACGATCCGTCTTTCTATCGGTACCGAGAACGCCGAGGATATCATTTGGGATCTGAAGCAGGCCTTCGCCGCGCTGGACGAGTAAGGCGACTTGTGCAAGGACCCCTTGCGACTCGATAGGTATAACTGCATAAAATGCCTGCTCAAGCGTCTGTGCGAACAATGTTTGCGCAGACGCCTTTTTGCATAGGAATGCCTAAAAAACAGGTCTTTTAGCGTCGAATATCCAATCTAGATATGGAAAACTCCTGTTAAGTGAATGTGAGTTTTACGCAAATGACGTGCACCTTTTGAGAAAAACCGCAGGTCGCGAATTGCTCGGGGTACTATGCAGCGCGATCGAATCACACGCAGCTTAAACGCAGCAAAAACGCACTACGGAGGTTTCCAGCTACATGAGGATCGATTCACGAAAACCGAAGGCCGCCGCCCTTTCTGCCACGCTTGCTGTGGCGCTTTTGGTGGGTGCCGGCGCAACCGAGGCCCACGCGGCCACGCTGTCCGACGCGGTTGGGTCCCCGTCCTCCGAGACGACGCTGATGCAGCCCGTCGATTATCGCGGCGACGGTTTTGGCTCCATGCAGGAGTGGAACGCCTCTATGGAGGCCAAGCGCGACTCTTTGGAAGTTCGCGCCCAAATTATCATGAACATGTATGGCGACTACGCCACCGATGACGAGCGTGCCGTGCTTAATGAGTGCATTGACGGCACGGGCAGCCTTTTGACGATGGAGGAGGTCGACGCCAAGTCGACCGGGCTCGATGAGTTGCGCGCCACGCTCGAGGATGCTAAGCGCGAGGCGCTTGAGCTTGAGGCCGCCGAGGCCGCGGCCGCGGCCGCTCAGGCTTCGTATTACAACGCCGGTTACGGTTCGTCTTACGTTGCCGCTGCTTTCTATGCGAACGGCTCGGGCCTGACGCGCTCCGGTGGCGTTAACAACTACAATGGCCGCCGTGAGACCTACTACAGCAGCAATGTGTTGTACCATCACCGCACGGGCGAGTGGACGCAGGATTCCGAGGGCTTTTGGCGTGATTCTGACGGCTACTACGTCGTGGCTGCGGGCGATAAGGCCCAGGGCTCGACTTTTACGGGCTCTAAGGGCGAGTGCAAGGTCTACGATTCGGGCTGCGCAGCCGGAACTACCGATTACTACACCGGTTGGTAATCTTTCGGCACCGATTTGATGCGACTGACGGGCGTCTTTACCGAGCTTTCGGGCAACGTAAAGGCGCCTGTTTTATATATGCGCTTGGGTTAACAGAGCCCTTACCGTGGCACTACGTTGCATATGGGCGCGGGGCACACTAAGTCATGAGAAGCAAGGTCTTTCCCGTGGAGGAAGTGGTCCCATGAACGCTCGAGATATCGCTATTGCCGCCGTCGCACTTGCACTGGGTTGTCTTGGTCCTACGGCCGCGCTTGTCGCGGGCATGCAGGGCTCGTGCGGAGCTGCTCCTGTCGTTGTGGGGGCTCTGATTGCTGTCGCTGCGCTGGGAAGCGCCGGCGTCGTCCTTTGTCGCGATGATGAGGACGAGATCGTGGGGTCTTAAAGTTAGCCTCAACTCTGGTGTTGCCGGAGCATGTTGCGTGTGCGGATAGCCGTATTAGAAAACAAACGCATGGGAACTCACGGCTCAAAGCCAAACCAGTGCGGGGTGTCGCACGAGAGCGTGTGGGTGAGGTCAACCCAGCGATAATCGGTACTTTTGAGCTGGGATGCGAGGTTCCAAAGGTCGAGCGCGGGCATGGGTGGCTCCTTTCATCGGGCTTTTTGCTGATGTTAATGCGGTGCCGTGACAGCTCGATTTCTGCTGCGTTACGATACGTTCTCGATTGCGATTCCACGATGTTTCGGCCGCGTGACCATTGTGTTTCGCCTTGCCGAGCGCTGATGGCGAAGGGAGGGTCCGTGCAATACCGCGTTGACTCCAAAAGTGGTAACCGAATATCTGCTCTGGGCCTGGGCTGTATGAGGTTTCCCGGTGCGCCGGGCCATCCGGATGCGAAGACAGCCGATGCCATCATCTCCCGTGCGGTGGAGCAGGGGATTAATTATCTGGATACCGCGTACCTCTATCCCGGTAATGAGGTGTGCGTGGGCGCCTCACTTGAGCGCTTGGGGCTGCGCGACCGGGTGTTGCTGGCGACTAAGTTGCCGCACGCCTCGTGTGTATGCACGGGGGATTTCGACCGTTTCTTTGATGAGCAGCTGCGTCGGCTGCGGACCGACCATATCGACTATTACCTTATGCACAACATCACCTCGCCCGCTCAGTGGGAACGTGTGGTGGCGCTGGGCATCGAGGACTGGATTGCGCGTCAAAAGGCGGCGGGGCGCATTCGCCAGATTGGTTTTTCGTATCACGGCAGCGCGGCGGATTTTCTGACGATGCTTGACGCGTACGATTGGGATTTTTGCCAGATCCAGTACAACTATGCCGGCGAGCGCTACCAAGCGGGAACGGCAGGGCTCATGGCGGCTGCGGAGCGCGGGCTCGCGGTGTTTGTGATGGAACCGCTTTGGGTGGACGCCTGGCGGGCAAGCTGCCTCCGCGGGCCCGCGCCGTGCTCGATGACGTACGCGATCCGTACCTGAAGTCGGCCGGCTGGCTTTGGGGCCTTTCGTGGGTGTGGAACCATCCTCAAGTCACGATGCTGCTTTCGGGCATGACCGATACCGCGCAGGTGGACGAGAACGCGGTGCTGGCGGATCGCGCGCTGCCGGATTCGATGACGACAGAGCAGCTCGATACCATCGCGCG
>ENA-OQIR01000349-OQIR01000349.1-human-gut-metagenome-genome-assembly--contig:-NODE-349-length-20936-cov-4.893940_pt1 | contig 20936 bp, 25 predicted proteins | sample MGYA00242580_ERZ504745 | MGnify/ENA primary metagenome ERZ504745 (study PRJEB26092, sample SAMD00036214) | human gut metagenome | host: Homo sapiens | study: EMG produced TPA metagenomics assembly of... | reverse complement strand
AATCTAGTTCTTAAGGTAAAGTTTATTGTTAGTCTTCTTTTAGAATTTCTTTTTTCTGCTTTCGATCTATTTGTCAACAACATATAGACCCAAGGATACAACTCTTCTTCTTGACCATATTGCGCTTCCATTAATTGCAATTCCTTAAAATAATCTTCTACTGTAAATTTAATATTCATGTTAATCTCCATTCCGCCAAGTTAAGATAGCTAATCAGATTTCTGTTATAGTCGGTATAGGGAGCGAAGCTCTAGTGATAAGAGATATGTCATTGCCCCCGATTTCTGCTTTAAAAGCTACAGAGCATTTCTTGATACAGAAAACCCTATAAAAATAATACCCCCGGAAAAGTAATATTACAAGACGACAATCAAAATTTGTCGAATATTTTTCAGCAAAATAAGAACTTGTCGAATTTAAACTTTTATGCATTCTGATCGTGCGCGTCTAGGAATATCTGAATTCAACCATTTCTATTTAACGCAGCGCACAATGGAGTATTATTTTGAAAATCTTACGGGAAAGAGAGGTGCATGAGAATGATTGTGGACAGGAAAAAACAGGGATAGAAACAAAGACAACAGAATACAGCCAGTGTACTGTCTGTCTAGTGTGAAAAAGAAGACAAGAACAATACAAGACAATAAAAATAACACCCCCGGAATTTTGTCAGAGGATTTGATGCTGACTACTTTTCGGGAAAAATAAAAAAATGGAGGACATCCAACATGTTAAATTCTAAGTTATTTGAAAATCCCGAATATGAAGAACTGCAGTTAAATCTGAATGTGTATTTAATGGCACAGCGATATGCGGATGACCACGAGTGCCCACATTGTGGCTTCAAAGGCGGTCTGGTCGTGAGCCAATCTGATTGCGACAAATATGAATGTCTGAACTGCGGTCATCGAGGCAGCTTTGATCAGGAAATTGCTGATCGAAATGATGTGGAGAGTGAGCGGTTGTCATCGTACACAGAAGAAGAGCGAGAAGAAGTATACGATAAGGACTGTAGTGAATGGTAATAAAAACACCAGATAATTAAAACAATAAAAACAACACCCCCGGAAAAGCAGTCGGATAGATTTGATCTATTCGTCTGCTTTTTTGCAAGGGCAGGGAAAGGAGAACACAAATGGGCAAAAAACATAAAAACTTTGTAGTATTTCTGGATGTCGATGGCGTCCTGAATACCAGGACCACCGTCCAGCAAACCCCAAAAGGATATCAGGGAATTGACGATGCGCGCGTGGAGGTTCTGGCAAAGACAATCAGCAAGTTTGGCGGAGCGGATATCGTTCTGTCATCTGACTGGAAGGAACTAGAACCCACAGATGAAGATTACAGATATCTGGTTTCCAAGCTCGCCCGATATGGCCTGATTATATCGGGACACACGCAGGACAGGATGTACAAAAGAGGTGCCGGAATTGCAGCATACCTGGAAGAACATCCAGAGATCAAAGAATATGTGATTCTGGATGATTGCAGATTTGATTTCCAGAGTTATCCAAAACTTTGGGAGCGGCTGCTGCTTACCGAGGGGATAGAGCATGCTCGGTTCGCAGCCGGAACGCCGGCTGTGGAGACGATGGTATTTCTGGATTATGTAAAATTATTTTAACCAAATGGAGGAAAAGCAAATGAAGAGCAAAGTAATTGGATGGAACATCAATCAGCGTAGTGGTATGGGAAAGGGGATTCCACAGTTTGTGATCGATGAACTGATCGACCAGAATGCAGACATTATTGTGTTAACAGAACTGTTTCAACACAGCACGATTGGTTATTTCTGGGCTGAGATGGAGCGAGCCGGATATCAGCATGCAGTCACGCAGAATGATGGAACAAATGAAGTTGGAATTCTCTGGAAGAAGGACGTATACACTTTTCTTGCAGTGATGATTCGGTGGTTACGACGATGAAAAACAATCATCCGAACTTCTTGCTGGTGGATCTGGAAGACCAGAACGGACAGCTTCTTACCGTTGCCGGATTTCGGATTCGAATGGTGGATTACAGCCAGCGTGCCGAAGAACTGGAATTTGTTGTGAATAAGGCAAAGGAAAAGAAACATCCAGTGCTTATGATTGCAGACTGCAATAACCTGCGGCGGGAGACGACGGAGGCAAGCTGGAATCTGCAAGTGGTTGACCATATTCTTTCACAGGTGGATTCGAGAGACACACGCCATGCGGTCAAAGCATCTTTGAGGAACACGCAGACAGAGGATATGCATATGAATTTGCAGAAGATCATTTGATTACACGCGATATTGTAGTTGAGCTTGGAGATTATGACAGAGAATTTGTAAGGCGCGATCGGATTGCGTATCCGTGGGGGAAAGATTTTCAAACCCATGATAAAGAACACCGCCGAAGAGTATCCGTGGAACCTGGATTTCCGGACCATGCGATCGTAAAGGGATATCTTAGTACAGAGAAAGATCAGAAAAAGTAAATCTGATGAAGCTGTAGACTATAAAAATAACACCCCCGGAAAAGTGTGACCGTTGTGCAGCAAGGTGTTTGCTGATGCAGCGGTCACACTTTTTATGGGGCAAAAAGAAAGGAGGAGAATGAAAATGTCAGAAAAACCGCTTACCTTTTTGCTCACACTGTTCCTACCCTTTTTAGAAGGAACAAATATTGTATGATAAAATCGCGGATTAAAGAAAAAGGAGGAAGCGAAATGATGAAATTTGATAATGCAAAATATAGAACCGTACTCAATCTGATCAAGAAAACGGGCGAATTCAAGGGGAAAGCAGTACCCAGTAAGGCAAGGCTTCATGAGATGATTGGCGACGCACTTGGGATATCACATAATACGGTAAAGGACTGGGAAAGAGCAACATCAAATGGGCCAGATCCGAGAATTCCAGGCTTGCTGGAACAGCTGGAAGCATATCTGGAATTACCGGAGGGTGGACTGCGGGAAAGAACAGCTGAACCAATTAAACTGAATGAAGAGGAGAGAAAGATCATGAATACAACAACTGATTTTCAGAAACAGCAGATTATGGAGTGCTATGAAAGACTCAGAAAATTTGTCAGCGACATGGATATTGAGGATGAAAACGTATATTACGACATTCGCAATATGATCGAGGTGAAGAAAATTGCATTGCCGACAGCAGTATACAAGGCAATGATGAACTTCATGGATCAGGTCGTTGAACCATATGTATTTGAAGATACGACGGAGATCTTTTCCGAAGAGGAAGCAAAGCGCAATGAGAAAGGAATTGTGGAAATAAAGTCGGAGCAGGCATTTCAAAAGCTGATGGTTCGATTTATGGAGAAGCTGTCAGAACTGGATGCGAAGATCGAAACGTTTGCAGAGAGTGAGTTAAAGCCTTATCTCGAACGATAAGGCCGTGAAACAGGGCGGAGAGATATTGTCGATTTCGGTCGGGATATCTCTCCCACAACAAAGACAAGATCAGAAGAAAAAAGTTGGAGGGACAAAATGGGAAAACAAATTCAATTTACTAAGAAAGATGCTTATCATACCCCGGGCAAGGCAAAACGGGAGCGGATCAAAGTTACAACCATTCAAAAAGCCCATCTGCTGAAGAAATTCTCGAATGTCCTGCGGGATAACAAGGATGGTATCAGTTTCTGGTTCAATACAGAAAGATTCATGACAACGGCAAGAAGATATAATTTTGTAGCCTCCAGCATCCTGCGGGATATAGAATTATCAGAATATATTGAAGAGGATGAATCAGTGAGCCTCAAGACAATACGGAGATTGTTAAACTATTGTCAATACCCGGAGGAAGAGGAGCTTATGGTTGGAATTCAGGCGATCAAACATATTGGCAAGGCGTTATACGGGGATGAAGATGCCTTCCTGGAGGTCATTGACGAGGAAAGTCTGTGCTGCATGGCAGAGCAATATCTGGCAATGTAAGAGCCATAAATTTCAGAGTGCGGCAGTTCGGACAAAAATCTGACACCAGAAGGACAGTGAATCATGATACGATACTGCACAGAACTTCAGTCTGTGCAGTATCTGAACCTACATGTAGTATCAATACAGGAGGAAGAACATATGAAAAAAGAGAGCATGGAAGTCGTAGGAAGAATTGTAAAACGCGAGAGGGAGCTATTTGGCATTCGTGTAATAAAAAAGGACAACACATCAAAAGTGCGTCAGATGTACCCGGAAGCATGGCACATGTTTTACTTGTTAGAGAATGAAAATAATCTGGTTCCGCCGCTGGAAATCCAAGGTACGATGGAGGTGCTGAAAAATGATCAGATCCGCCTGCTGTGGTTCATTCATCCCATCATGATCAATGAGTGGAATATGGAGAACTGCATTTTGTTTGCCAATGAAGTAAACAGAGAGCTTGGCAACGGCGGCCGTTTCTGGGTAGATACGGAGTATTTTGATTTTGCGTATGAAGAGCGTTTTGAAGAAGAAATGCTGCAGCTTAGTGGGATGAATGTATTAGAACGGCATATGTTCGAATGGCCGCTTGGACAGTTCCGGGATATTCACATTCCGCTTATGATGCTTCTGCAGGGGAAATGGGGAGCTGAAACAGCCATTCGGTTTATCAAAGAACTCAGAGAAAATGGTTTCGTCGAAAATGAAAAATACGATCTGTTTCCGGATGCGTGATTTGAGAGCTGTTTTGGAAATGCAGCGAAATAAATGAGTACAAAGAATGGAGAAAGAAAAATGGCTAAAAAAGTGGATTACAAAAAATATAACTGCGTATTAGAGATGAGCAAATGGATGGGAAGCACACCGAAAGCCTTTAAAGCGGCAATCCTGAAAGAGGCTGTGCGCCAGAATGCGAACAGCGGTGGGAAGGTGGAAAAGAAGGAAATAAGAGCATGCAGAGCCGAAAAGCATAAGAAAAGGACATGCAAATAAAAATATGGTGGAGGCGAAAGATATGACGACAATTATCTGTGAGATGGATTCTATGGAGTTGTGTGTCTGGAAGGAAAAGCATCTGCAAAGGGAATGCAGCGGAGATGAATGGATTTTCCGGGAGAAAGAAAAAGAACCGGAAGGCATCCGGGTGAATTTTGATGTGACGCATGCATATGAGATATTCAGCTGTCTGGGCAGGTATTGGGGCGATTTCAATTCTTGCCCGGACAGCGAAACCATGGGACGGGTGGCAAAAAGATGGGAAGAAAAATATGGATTAAAGCTGGTGGAGCTTTCGCATGATACGCTGACCTTTCAAAGTGATCGTCGGATTTCGAAAAAGGAGGCGGTCGAGATTACAGAAGAAACGGTGGAGCTTTGTGCAGAAATTGTAAACGGAAAAGAAAATCAGCAGATCGAGACAATCAGCAGAACAGGGAGGATTACATTATGGTGGGATTAGTGCATAGCTTAAAAAATAAAAAAGAGGTTTTTATGAATGTAAATGATCTGGCAAAACAAGTTTCTTCAATCATCACACCGCAAACCGACAATTTTTACCGCGACATCCGCATCTATGGTCATTTCTTCCACAATACAAACGACACGATGTGGTGGGGCGATGTAGGAATGAAATTTCTGACGCGCGCTCCGTTTGATGTCCGGTGGCTGCGAGAGGAAAGATTAGACGATCCATATGGCGGATTTCTGTATGACGCCACGGTAGAAGATAAAGCCCTTATTATGTTTAAACATAAATACAACCAGGAAAAATATGATAAACCTGGGGCTGATTTTTCATCCTGTTCCTACGAATTTTTCTATTCCAATCATCCGTTTTTGCGAACCGGATTGTGGAGTGGAACCATGCGTCCACGCTATGCGTATGTTGTCGATTTGAAAAACAAAAGCTTCAAACTGGCATCCCAATGGAAAACAAAGGTACCGCCTTACGACACGAAAGAGAAGTACGAACGCACGGAGCTGAATGAAATTTACAACACGCTGCAAAAGGAACTGGATGGAATCGCAGATCAGGTGCAGGCAGAATATCTTGAGATGCAGCGGAAAGCAGCCAGAGCAGCGTATGTGAGGGCATGTTTTGATCCGGTTAACGGACGTGAGGATAAAGAAGCCTTAGAAGAATATTATCGTGCCGAGCAGGAATTTGTGAAAGCTTTGTATACCTTGGCGGAAGCTGTCCTGAAAAGAAAGGAATGCACAGTGATTTATGATTTTCTGTCGGAATCCGGTACACTGACCAATAACAGAATTTCTATGCTGGCATTTCTTGCGGCAATTGAGAAAACAAAAATCTGGTAATGGACAGAAACTTCCCGATGTAAAAGAAAGGCAACAGAAGAAGTGGCCAAAAGAGTGTCCACATGCAGGAACGGTTCCATGATAAGATAAGGCATACCCGGAAAGTAAACCACAAGTTCAATGCAAATGCCGGAGAGAAGTGGAATAATAGGAGTACATCAGAACACCGGCGGATGCATCAGAATACCGAACAGATCAGGAGGAACAACTCGATATGACGTTGAACGAACTTTTCGCAATTCAGGAAGCAGACGTAACAAAAGAATTCCTGTTGAAAGCCGGCTGGAGTGAGATCGCAGAAGAACTGGCGGAGATATTCCGGCGGAGCAGGCTGGTTCCTGACAGAGTGGAATCACATAAGGAATACAAAAGTTAAAAGAGAAATATGAGTGAGGTAGCTCAGCCATGGTAGAGCAGAGAAACCAAGCCGATCATGGGTGTGGTCGGTACAGCAAAAGATCTATTGTCGCTGGTTCGATTCCAGCCCTCACTCCTGAAACATGAAAACTCACAGTCAACGTACAAAAGAATGGAGACGAGATCACAAATGAACACAGGATCTGCAATCGAAACTGAAAGATTATTCCTTCTCCCAAGCCGGACGGACAGAGACTCCGAGGCATTTTTACAAATGCTGCGGGATGATGGCGACTTCTACATATTCTGCGGAGTCAGCCCATCCGAAAAACATGTGATGGGGTTTGCCAACTACTTTGAGAGAACCGATCATGAGCTTTGCACCTATTCCATTTTTCCCAAACAGCAGAAAGACAAGTTTATTGGTTACGTAGGCGTACATAGAGAAATGGAAGACGAATACGAAATTGAATTTTATATCGCCAGAGAATACCGAAGAAACGGCTACTGTGAAGAAGCCAGCCGAGAGCTGATTAATCAGCTCTTTGGTGATGGGGTTTCTGCAAACGGAAAGAATCTTTTCATCGATAAGCTGTATGTGACAACCCAGACAGAAAATGAACCAACGATCAGCCTGCTGCGGAAGCTGGGGTTCAGAGAAGTAGAGGACGGCCCGGTCATGGTTGTGCTGGGTAACATTTTCGAAAAAGAAGATAATTTTTCGCACACGAAGTAGTAAAACTGGTACTGACAAAGGAGGAGTTTTCTGATGGCAATTAAATTTGAAGAACTGAGAAAATATGTTGCACGCAATGTCCGCTTATCCATCTGTTTTGAGGATGGTTATTACCACGATTATCTGATGATGTCAGACATTCCGGAACAGAAATATGCCGGCTTTTACATCTATGGAGTCGGAATGGTGGATGTGGAATTTTCCAGAGATGTCTATACGGCTTTGCCGGAACCGGAAGGAGAATGTTGGTGCAGTAAAGATGATACAATGAATCCGGCGATGGAACTTATGATTTCGGAAGAACCGCGGGATATCAAACGGAGTGTGGAACAGAAGCTTTTGTTCCGGGATCTAAAACCGTATCTGCAGATCGGCAGACATTTTTCTATCGTAAATCGAAATGACTGGTCATCTGAATACTATGAATATCGGAGTGAGATACCGGAGAAATACGATGATATGTATGTGTACGGCATCGGAATGGAAGAGTGTCCACATGTTGAGAAAATGTGGATGGATGTTCAGTATGAAACGGTTCACAGAAAGCAGATGGTGATTGTGCTTTCCAATCAGCCGAGAGAAGATCTGAGAACAGAATAAAAGAGAACTTTTTATGCAACGGAAAAAGGAAAGGAAGAGAGCCAGAGATATGGATAGAGATCACACGTTTGATTTACCAGATTTAACAGAAGACTTCTGGAAAACCGTTGTGTTTGCACAGGAGGATCCCCCTTCTGGAATGGGCGGCCCGGGATGTGTATGTCTGCTCAGCAAAGAGGGAAAAGAGTATATTTTCGGATTTGAAGAGACACCATTTTACAAAAGTACCGAGCTTTTCCCGATCTTTGAGACGACCGATGAAAGAATTGGTTATCGTCATAAATATAAAGCAGAAGATCACGGCTGGAAATATCTGGAGAAAGAAAATGCATTGATCCGGGAAGACATTCTGGATGAGTACAGCAAAGCGGCTGCGGAGGCGAAACGGGAAAAGGAAAATTTCTGGCATTTTTATGCCATCGATCTGGCCGGCCGGGCAATTGGCGTGGAGCATCTGGAACGATATGATTACATCGGAAGCGTTCTGTACAGGGAAAGAATGGATCGGGAAATGGCGGAACGCCGGAAAAAACGCGAGAAGGAGAAACTGACGGAGAACGAATTTAACTGGAAGCCGATGCATGTGAACAATATTCCGGACAATTCTGAGATGGGCGTTTACGCACTGTTGATGAGAAGGAATGACGGAAAAATCAAGGGTGTAAAATACTCGATTCTGTATCAGTACGAGGAGCACAGCCCGATGCTGATATACAGTGATGCAAAGGTGGAAGCTATATTCTTTTCTACGCGGATTACGATGATATCATCGGTCCGTGGGATTATCATTCTGTCAGCAGACAGGAATGTGCAGAGCTTTACGGAAAAGAAAATCATTTTCCGCCGGAATTGGCATATTATGATGGATTACGTTTTCAGATGGTGATATTCATAACTTCGGCAGATTTCTCCGCACATTCCAAAGTCTGGAAGAAGCTAAAGCATATGCGATGTATTATGCGAATGTGAACAGCGGCGGAATCAACAAGAAAACAATTCTGAAACAGGAGGAGGAATCCAGAATCGAAGATCATGTGAACCGTATTGCACATTACGAAGCATATCAGATGTATCGAAAATATTATAAAAAAATTCTGGATGCCATCAGCGAAGAAAACTGTTTCCCGGATTCCTGCAGCGGAGGCGGTGTGTATCTCCGAGAGGCTATTTTAAAGAAAGTACCGGAAATCACAGAAGAACAGCTCAGAATGATCTGGAGAGAACTTCCATTTGTGATTGAGAAGAGAACGCAGGACTGGATTGAACGGGAAAAGCAGTTCAGTGAAAATTATATCCGAAAGGCCAAAAAGCGGAAACCCGGGAAAACGAAAAGAACCGCAGATCAGATCGGGAAATAAAGGAGAGGTGCAATATGGGTATTTTAGAATTTCTGGAATGTTTTGATCCACTGACGGAAATCTGCGTTGAAGATGCCACGGAAGTCGTGTTTGAAGGAAGGGCAGAAGATTTTCCTGAAGAAAAGGATAAGGCCTATATCATCGTTCCGTCTCGCACAAACAACAGAGATGGCGTGATTAGGCTGTTTGTTTCGAAACAGGAATATTTGGAGAAAAAGTGCGGGCAAAATAAAATATATGTACTGGATGCACTTTTGGCTATTCTGTATTCTGTTATGAGAAAAAATTCTGAAGCAAAACAGGTATTTCTTACCATGGTGGAAAAAGCGGAGGACTATAATGAAATACTGCAGAAGTGGGAAAAAGCTCCTGAGAAAGAAAAAGAGCCGCTTGAACGGGAAAAACAGGGGAGATGGAAAGCTTTTCTGGAGGAAAAAGAGCATCTTCTTCGGGAAATGAAACAAATAGAACCACTTTGGGATATTTCGGGTCAGTGGATCGGATACAGCCAGGAAGAGCTGGAGTATTTTGCAGAGTATCTGGTAAGAAGAAAGAACATGCTTCTGGAAAGAAAACACACGCTGGAAGCACAAAGCTGGGCACAATGCCATGAAGATGAACTTTGCCAGATCATGAAAGCGGACTACCCAAATGAGGGGATTGCAACGTTGGCACTGGAAAAGCAGTATGGACTGGATGAACAGCAGGCCAGAATGATTTTCGATTTGAGATTTCGATTCATGTTTGGAACAGCCAGAGATCTGGTAGAACGAGACAATATGGTAATTGGACGTATGCTTGAAATTTTTCTGAAAGATGAGGGAGGGGCAGAAGGATGATTTTCCTGGCGGGATCTGCGGCGAGCGGAAAAACGAAAAAAGCGGTTGCATATGGCTGGAAAGAGCGAAAAACCAGCGAGGATGGAGTTCTCCTTTTTCACTGCAGCATGAAAAGAAGGAGATGTGGAAGATTCTGCAGAGCATGTACGGGCAGGAGGAGCTTTCCAAGATAGAAATTGATGATACACCAGCGATGATGGTGGAGAGAATGGCAGAAATCATAGCGCAGAAAGCAGAGAATGGAGCAATTTCTGTTTTTGTGATTGATGAAGTGCCGATGATGACAAGCAGAAAAAATTTTGCCGACAGAAAAGAAGAGCTGCGGTATATGATTGGCTTGCTGGGAAACTGCGAGAAAAAAGAACATGTTGTGATTGTAGCCGTTATTCCAGTGTCGAAATACTGTACAGAAATGCAGAAGAAAAAAGAAGTAAGTACCTGTTATGGAGAAATAGAAAAACCAGAAAATTGTCTGGTTTTCGTATAGACAAGAACCTGTCCACATATGGGATACGGCAGGTGGTAAGATAGCAGGTAGAAAGAGACAACAGAAGGATTACCAGTAAAAGCTCCAAGGGAGGTAGCAGCGAATGATTCTTTACAAATACACAGCAGACTGTTCAAAACTGAATCTGGAACAGGAGGATTCAACGAAGGAAGGATATGAGCGTCTCTATTCCAGACGGAGTGATGCTGCGGAATGGAACAGCAAGTTTTACACTGCCTACCGTACAGAAAAGAAGTTTTTCATTATGATCAGTGATATTCTGAATGGTCAGATGACGATTGTGGCTGCACTTGAGATGGAAGTGGTTCCCCGGGTATGTGTGGATTGTATTCAGAAGATACTGCCGGAAATTGAGTTGCTTGCGTATGAGGAGATCACAAATGATGCGTTTTGCAAAGAACTGGTTCGGGCAGAACGGAATAACTGGACGGAGTGTTACAGCGGGTCGCTGAAGGAAAAATTAAAACTTGCGATAGAACCAGAACATCACAGTTTTTTTGAACCTGTTGCGTATCAGGTAAGTGAACGGATTTATACCGCTCAAAATATGACCAGACAAAAGCAGGCGGAGCAGATGCAGGAAATTATGGCATCGGAAAGCTTCTATGACGAAATGGAGCGGATTTACGCCCCGGAAAATGAAAAACGTTTTGTTGGGCATCCGGTTCATTATCTGATCACAGCCGGTGACAAAGCGGCTGCGGATGATATGATAGATCTTCTGATTCCGGCACTGCTGGAGAATCAACGATTGCTGAGCGGCAGAGTTTACGATGTGCAGAAGATGACATACAAGGCAGAGCGGGAAGATAATTTTGACAATATTTTCTCCAGTGCTAGAGGCGGAACAGTGATTCTGAATCTGGAAGGTGAAAAGAGTACAGGAATGTATGCCACCGGCAATTATGATCTGGCGAAAACACTTGGGAAGAAACTGAATGAGTATGGAAATTCTACATTGTTTATCTTTGTGGACATTTCCGGAAGCCGCAGCGTATCGGATGAGACGATAGCGGAAATTCTTTCCAACGCGGATCTGATTCAGATTCAGGAAGGCCAGGGAGATCTGGAACGGGCGACGGGCTATTTGAAACGTCTGGCGGATAAGACAGAGTATCACGACTACACGATAGAAGAGCTGACGCGGTATCTTCCGAAAGAAAAGAAATTGTATTCTGTATCGGATATCTTTTCTGCCTACAACAGATGGTACGGAAGCGGATTAAAAACGCATATTTACAAGGCCTACAAACAAAAAGACCTCGTCAAAATTCAACTGAAAAAGAAGACAGACAAGCCGTATGTGGAGCTGCAGAAAATGGTAGGCCTGTCGGATGTAAAGAAAGTGACAGATGAGATTCTGGCGGCGGCCAAAATGCAGAAAATGCGGGAACAGATGGGTCTTCCGGGGGTTCAGTCATCCATGCATATGCTGTTTTCCGGAAATCCAGGGACAGCAAAGACAACCGTGGCGCGTCTGCTATCCCAGGTCTTGAAGGAAGAGGAAGTGCTGAAATATGGCCACATTGTAGAGTGCGGCAGACAGGATCTGGTCGGAAAATATGTCGGCTGGACGGCACAGATTGTTGAGAGTAAATTTCAGGCGGCGCGTGGCGGCATTCTGTTTATCGATGAGGCGTATTCTCTTGTAGAAGACAACCGCACGTATGGCGCCGAGGCAATCAATACCATTGTGCAGGAGATGGAGAATTACCGGGATGAGGTCATTGTCATTTTTGCAGGATATCCGGAGAAGATGAAGGAGTTTCTGGAGCAGAATGAAGGTCTTGCAAGCCGCATTGCCTTTCACCTGAATTTCCCGGATTACTCGCCGGAAGAACTGACGCAGATTCTGGATCTGATGCTGGAAAAATCGGAATACCGGATGGACGAAAGAACAAGGGAAAAATGCTTTTCCATCTGCGCCGATGCATGCCGGGAAGAAAATTACGGCAATGGACGGTTTGTCAGAAACCTGCTGGACCACGCTATCATGCGCCAGGCAGACCGCCTCATTCGGGAACATCAGAATGGTACGCTGGAAAAAGAGGAGGCCTGTCTTCTGACGGCGGACGATTTCGAGATGATCGGCCTGAAAAAGAAACCGCAGAGCCGGCAGATCGGATTTTGTGCCGGGTGAACAGCATAAAAAATCAGCAAAAAAAATTAAACCAGCGGTTAAGTGCAGAAAACGAAAGCATGTGATACAGTATATACATGAAGATTGCGGGAGTGCAAAGCACGTAGCAATCTGGTATCAAAGGGGTCAAAAAACCTTTTGACCCCAACGTCTATATATAACAAAACACAGATATTCACAAAAAGACCAGAAAGGGGGAATGAGCACATGAAGTTAAGCGAGCTGTTGAATGTGTTGAAAACAGCAGAAACTGCGGAAGAGATGGATGCGGGGAGAGAAGAAATCGCAGCACTGATTCCGGCCGTACAAACCATGTTCGGCTATGATCAGAAGAACAGTGCACATCAGTATGACTTATGGATGCATTCCCTCCATGTGGTCTGCAATCTTCCGCGGAGGATGGAAAATGATATGGTCTATCTGGCGGCGCTGCTGCACGATATCGGAAAGCCTGAAGCACAGTGCAGGGGAAAACACGAGTGTGATCCGGACATGCATTACTACGGTCATCCCGAAAAAAGCATGGAAATCGTGCGCGATATCGTGATCCCGGAGCTGGACCGGCAGGGGTATGTGATTCCGTGTTTTGATGTACAGGAACTCCTTTATTACGTGAAATACCACGATGATCATGTCAGTGTAAAATTAAAGCACGTCAGGCGCCATACGAAAATGGCCAGCTTTGCGATGTTTCAACACTTGATGCTGCTGCAGGAAGCGGATGCCAAAGCACATATCCAGATCCTGTTATCGCCGAACGGGCAGAAATCTGCGGGCGGCTTGCCGGGGAGGAAGGCAGACTTCTCTATCAGAGAATTCTGGGTGGGGAGTAGCTGATGAGCCGAAGCTGTAAAAAAACGCCCGTCAGCAAAGGCTGATGCAAAAATTCCCGTTGGGCAAAGCGCGCGGCAAATAAGAGGGTTCGACGGGCGAAAACACTGTGGGGAAAATCAAAAGCATTTCGAAAAATTTCTGAGACATGGGATATCTGCGACTGGAAATTTTACGGTGAGAGACCCTGAAATCCGAATCGGGAAGAAAAAATCACTGGGAAAAATGCTATTACAGAAAATGATCTGGAAAAGATGCATGAAACCATGGATGAATTATGAACCAAGATCCCGAAAGGAAATCCTGAGCTGGGGACAGAAGACAGAAACACTAAAATAACAGAATAAGGCGGTAGTTTAACGGGCAAAACCTGTGCAGAAAAAATGTTTCATGTTTGTGGAACACACAGCAACTTTTTAGGAGAATAGGGAGGCACAGAATGCAGGTTCAAGTCCTGCCCGCCTTACGCGAGTGAGGTAGCTTAAAAGAAAGAGCGCGAAAAAACGGTCATGTGTGTGACCGTAACGGCAAACTTTTTTCCAGTGGTAATGGCGAAGATGCCGGTTCAAATCCGGCCCTCACTCAGAAAAAAACAGAAGAGCAAACGAGAAAGAATGGAGTCCACAGATCCAGAAAAGGATGTCTGGAGAAAACAGTGGAACGAAGGAAAGGAGCAGCAGCGATGGATTTTGCAGAATGGATACGGGAGCAGGCGACAAAAACTTATACAGAAAATGGAGCAGCAGCACGGAACACAACCGGCGATGCGCGGCTGGATCTGTTTGCGACAATTGGATCCCTGCGCAGAGCGGATCCGGAAAGAATTGAGCTTCTGTTTGCGGAAGCATATCAGGCAGACCCGCTGTTCGCATTGAAAATCCTGTTTTATGCGCGTGATATCCGGGAAGGTCTCGGCGAGAGACGTGTCTTTCGGATTCTACTACAGTATCTTGCCGAGTACCATCCGCAGGCAGTCATTGCCAACCTTGACCTGATTGGTGTTTTCGGCCGTTTTGACGACTGGTACTGCCTGATCGGACTGGCGTTGAGGACGAGATGTGGAGTGCCATGAAGCAGCAGCTGGAAGCAGATCTGAAAAACTTCCAGAAGGGAAAAAGCGTTTCCCTGCTTGCTAAATGGATCAAAACGGCAGACTCTAAAAATACGGAGACGAGAAAACTCGGCATTCTGACGGCGCAGAAACTCGGCTATCCGGTTTACAACTTCAAAAGAATCGTCCGTTCTCTGCGGAAATATATCGGTGTGCTGGAAGTGAAAATGTCAGAAAGAAAGTGGGAGGAGATCGTTTACCCGGAGGTCTCCGGAAGAGCCATGATGATTTACAGGAGCGCATTTCGAAAACATGATGAAAAGCGTTTTAACCAGTATCTGTCGAAGGCACTGGATGGAAAAGAAAAGATTCATGCGGAGACGCTGTACCCGTACGATCTCGTGGAAAAAGTTCTGTATGGACGTCAATGGAATCAGGTATTGGAGGCGCAGTGGAGGCAGCTGCCGGATTATGTGGCGCAGGAAACGAATGCAATTGTCATTGCAGATGTTTCCGGTTCCATGAGTGGAAGACCCTTGGCGACATCCATTGGTCTTGCTATTTACTTTGCAGAGCGGAACCGGGGTGCTTACCACAATCTTTTCATGACGTTCAGCCAGAAGCCGGAATTTGTTTCTCTGAGAGGGGAAACCCTGTTGCAGAAAATCAAATACGTCGAGCGTACGGAATGGGGGATGAATACTAATCTTCAGGCTGCATTTGAGCGGGTTCTGGAAACAGCGATGGATCACGATGTACCGCCGGAAGAAATGCCGAAAGCGCTGATCGTTGTATCTGACATGGAGATCGACAGATGCGGAGACCGCAATTGGATGTTTTATGATCATATGAAAGAAAAGTACGAGTATTGCGGCTACCAATTGCCGAATATTATTTTCTGGAATGTAGACAGCCGAAACGATATCTTCCATGCCGACAGTCGGAGAAAAGGTGTCCAGCTATACAGCGGCCAGTCGGTTACGACATTCCAGAATCTCCTGAACAATATTGACAGTACACCGGTCAAATCGATGGAAAAAGTGATTGAGAGCGAGCGGTACGCATGCGTCAGAACTGGAAATGCGGCATAAAAATGTTAAAGTTAGCAGTATGGATAGAAAGCTTTCAAAAGATGTAAAGCTGATATTGGAAAATAGAATGCAGAAGAATAAAGGAAAAGAGGACACTATGGCATCAAGCATGATTCACTTGGCAATTGTACAGGAGATGAGAAAGAAAGTCTCGTTTCGAGATATCAACCGCCTGTTCCTTGGGGTGATTCTGCCGGATGGGGCGGTGGCGGGAAATAGCCATTTAAAGAAGAAAATCTGCGAAAATACCAGATACACATACGATCTCGAATGTTTCCGCGACAGATACGGGAAATACATGGAGAAGGATGATTTATATCTCGGCTATTATCTTCATCTGATCCAGGATATGCTATATCGGAGATTTATGTATGGGGAGCATGGCTGGAATTCGAGCGTTCCTGGAAATGTAGAAAAACTGCATCGTGACTACGAGATATTAAATGAATATGTTTCGAAAAAATATGGCCTTTTCCAGGAAATGATCCAGGAGCTGGATCTTACAGAAGATCCATTGGCACAGCTTGCTGAATTTGATGTGAAAGGTCTTATAAAAGAAGTACGCAGGGAATTTACCCAGAGAAAAGAAGAGAAACTGTCCATCCTTACCAGACAAATGGCCAACGAGTACATCGTACGCGCGACGGAATTCTGCGTGGAAGAGCTAAAGGCACTGTCCAAAGGGAAATCAGGTCTGGACAGTACTGTGTGGAGCTGGGAAAAACCAGAAAATATATCACATGAAAAATTAAACCAGAAGTTAAATGCAAAAATCGAAAATATGTAATATAGTATATACAGAACAAAGCACGGACATTCACAAAAAGAACAGAGACGTGCAGAAAGCAGGAATGCAGCAGACACATTTATGAGTGCAGAACGCAGGCATACAATGTGGGATGTATGAAGCCATGGATGAATTATGAACCAAGGTCTCTGAAGGAAATCCTGAGCTTTAGAGAGAAGGCAGAGGCAGGAAAATAGCATCTCCACCGATGATATAAAGCAAGTCAGGGTGGAACAGCATTTGATACACATCAGTATCCACAAAAAATGTGGCTGAAAATAAGGCGGTAGTTTAACGGGCAAAACCTGTGCAGAAAAATGTTTCATGTTTGTGGAACGTACAGCAAATTTTTCGTAGAGGATAAGGCACAGAATGCAGGTTCAAGTCCTGCCCGCCTTATGCGATTGAGATAGCTCAAAAGAAAGGAGCGGCAGCGATGGAACAGATCATCGAAAGCGAGCGGTATGCGTGTGTCAGAACAGGGATGTGGAAGAAAAGATGTAAAGTTGTGATTGGAAAACAGGATGTAGGAGAATAAAAGAAAAACGGACGCTGTGTTTCAAAGATGAAGCAGTGTCCGTTTTTTACTATATGTAAGATACCGGGGTCAAAGGGGTCAAAAAGCCTTTTGACCCAACATCTATTTAAGAAAAGTTGACAGTTGAAAAATTATCCAAAATACTCTCCCGCCAGTTCCTTAAACGCCGGCAGTGCCCGCTCAATTTGTGCAGTGGTAACGCAGTACGCGATCCGTACGAATCCCGGTGCACCGAAGTCATCGCCGGGTACAAGAAGAAGTTCGTGTTTTTTCGCTTTCTCACAGAATGCATACGCGTCCGGTTCCGGAGTTTTCATGAAGAGATAGAAAGCGCCGTCCGGGTGAACGCAGGTGAAGCCGTAGGCGGTTAATGAATTATACAGCAGATCGCGGTTTTTCTTGTAGACCGAAAGATCAGAAACCTGTCCTGCGCATTTGGCGATGACGTGTTGGATTAGGCTTGGTGCGCAGACGAAGCCGAGGGCGCGTCCGGCGCCGCAGACGGCTGCGTAGATGGTTCTTGCATCATCGACCTCATCCGGAACGAGAACGTAGCCGATACGCTCGCCCGGCAGGGAGAGGGATTTGCTGTAGGAGTAGCAGACCAGCGTGTTTTTGTAATATTTTGTCAGATACGGAACTTCCACGTCTCCGTAGACAAGTTCGCGGTACGGTTCATCAACGATTAGATAAATCGGATGACCGTATTCGGCAGATTTTGTTTCCAGAAAAGCAGCGAGCTTCTGAATGTTTTCTTCGGTGTAGACAACGCCGGACGGATTGTTCGGGGAATTGACGAAAACACCTTTGGTGTGCGCTGTGACAGCGGCCGAGAGGCGGTCAAGTCGATCTGGAACGTGGAAGAATCAGCCGGCGTTCGATCATGGCTGCGCCTGCAGATTCGATGAAAACACGGTATTCCGGAAAGTACGGGGTAAATACGATATACTCGTCGCCCGGAACGGTTAAAGCGCCAAGGACGATGCGGAGCGAAGCGGCTGCACCGCAGGTCATATAGAAGTTGTCAGCGTGGAACGTGGTACCAAAGCGTTTGTTCAGGTCGGCTGCAACGGCGGCGCGGGTATCGGCATCGCCCTGCGCGGAGGTGTAGCCGAAGAGATAGTAATCGTCTTTGGAATCGAGCAGCTCCTTGATGGTCTCATGAACGGAGGCCGGAGCCGGCACGTTTGGGTTTCCGATACTGAAATCAAAGACGTTTTCTGTGCCGATCTCGGCAGCGCGTTTTTTACTGTATTCGAAAATCTCGCGGATTACCGATTTTTTTGTGCCGAGAGTTACCATTTTTTCTGAAATCATGTGTCAATCCTCCTGAAGTAAATTGTTTGCCGCTGTTTTAAATGAACTGTAAATATTATTCTTTTTTCTGCTTTTTCCTTATTCTAGCAGACAAAGACTGAATTGTAAATGCAGCATTTTCGGTCTCATGCTCCCGCAGGCTGAAAAGATGGCGGAAGCAGACCACGAGCGATACCAGCAGACTACCGAGCCGCACGGACGGAAGAAATCGGGAAATTTGTGCGGCGACGGCAAACCCGGAGAACGAGACAATTGAGCGCAGACTGTGTGGCTGGATAATGAGAATCAACGAAAACGTCAGATAAAACGCCGCAAGAAGAAGCGCCGGCCGCAGATCCGGCAGGAGGCCGAGCAGCACGCCGAACGAGACAGAGATCGCCTTTCCGCCTTTCGCAGGCTGCAGAAACGGCCATGCGTGTCCGGCCACCGGGGCGAGCAGAATCAGGGCGAAAATCCAGGAACTCATCGAAACAGCGGAACTGTGCGCCGCCAGAAACACCGGCAGAAATCCCTTCCCGATATCGCACAGGACGCAGAGCAGTCCAATCCGCGGTCCGGCCACTGAAAAGGCGTTGAAGGCACCGGGATTTTGATCTTCATTCACAGTTCGGACATCCACGTGGCAGAAGTATTTTGGAATCAGGTACGAGTACAGTAGCTACCCGAGAGATACCCGAAAAAACTATAAAACAGATAAGCAGTAAGCATCATAAGCAGTTACTCCGAAACTAATTTTTCCAAAAGGTGTGTAATTGCCGTTCCCGCCTGCGGATGGCTGTTTTGATGCTGGGCATCGAGCATCGCAATCTGACGTGCATCATCGCGGGCGAGCGAAATACCGGCCTCTGCCAGCTCTTTCTGATGTGCGCCGGTTACGGACATTCCGCGGGAGACAAAAAAGTACGGTTTTTGTTTCGCAACCCGGAATCGGATCAGTGTGGACGAGCGGAACGCGCCGCACAGCGGCCTCGGTACTGCTTAAGCCCCCGGGCTTTGTAAACAGCACATCGGCAGCGGCCATATATTCCGCAACGTGGCGTGTAAAACCGATGATATGTACATTTGGGTTCTTATGGAACTGCAGCCGGAGCGAACGCATCCGCTTTTTATTATTTCCGCAGATGATCACAGCCTGTTCGCCGTTTTCCAGCCGGGAAACGAGTTCATGTGCGAGCAGATGCACTTTGCCGAATCCCATACTGCCGCTCATGACGAGAAACAGCGGAGCATCCTCGGGAAGACCGAGATGGCGGCGCACATCCTCTTTGGATGCAGGGCGCGCAAATGCGGGCCGCACCGGAATACCGAGAGGAAGCAGTTTTTCTTCCGGGATACCGCAGGATGCAAACTCCGGGATCAGATCCTTGTGCGGAACCACATAGTAATCGCAGTTCGTCTCTTCCCAGAACGGAATGCACGCGTAATCGGTGGCAACGGCAACGCAGGGAATCGTCAGCCGTCCTTTCTGTTTCATCCAGGTCAGTGTTTCCGCCGGATAAAGATGTGTGGTGACAACGGCATTAAAATGGTTTTGATCAATATAATCTGCAAGCGCATTTCCAAGCCGCGCATTTGCATAGTAAACGGGGGATTTCCAGGGAAATTTCCGTACCAGCTCACCAAGCTGATAGAGTGCGCCGAAGCCGGCCGGAAAAACGGAGACAAGCTTCACATAAGCTCCGCCGACCAGTGCGGAGGTATGCTTTCGCCCGAGGCTCATCAGATCCAGAACCTCGGCTTCGTGGTGATAAAAATTCAGACTTTCTTTTAATGCAGAGGCCGCAGCATTGTGGCCACCGCCAGTATTGCAGGATAAAATCAGTACCTTCATAAGAAAACTCCATTCTTTTGTTGTATCCCGAAGAGAACCTGAAAAAGGGGATGCCGATGTTTTGTTTTCAGACACGCTTTAGTATAGAACGCTGTTATTTTTCGGACAATCCACAAAATGAGAAAAGTGTCTGATATAACAGAAAAGCGACAGGCAGCAGAAACACCGGGGAGACGCAGACGGAGCATCCACCTACGGATCAAGATATTGAGAGAAAGGAAAGAAACGACGGATGCCTGAAAAATTGGCAAAATAGAATAAAATCGAAAGAAAAAGAAACGAAAAACAGGATAAAATGCTGAAAAATCAATTGACATCCACTCCAAAACTTCGTATCATAAAGACAGAATGGGGCGCGTTCGGAAAGCAATCTGCGCACCGGAAAATACAGGAGGTAAGCTTAAAATGGGTAAATGGCAGAGAAGTCTTTACCAGCCGGTTCTGCCGCTGGGAAAAGACGGAAAAAGGGTAACAGGAAGCGCGGAACATATCGCACTTTCCAGAAAAGCAGCAGGCGAGGGTATGGTTCTGGTGAAAAACGAGAACGAGACATTGCCGCTCGCAAAAGGCACAAAAGTAGCTTTATTTGGAAAAGGAACGATTGATTACGTAAAAGGCGGCGGCGGAAGCGGTGACGTTACCGTTGCGTATATCCGCAACTTCTACGAAGGCATGAAGATCAAAGAGGCCGAGGGGGAGGTTTCTCTGTTCCATGAACTTCCGGAATTCTATG
>ENA-OQIR01000348-OQIR01000348.1-human-gut-metagenome-genome-assembly--contig:-NODE-348-length-20996-cov-3.974891_pt1 | contig 20996 bp, 27 predicted proteins | sample MGYA00242580_ERZ504745 | MGnify/ENA primary metagenome ERZ504745 (study PRJEB26092, sample SAMD00036214) | human gut metagenome | host: Homo sapiens | study: EMG produced TPA metagenomics assembly of... | reverse complement strand
GCCATCCACCGCTTCTTCCAGGAGCAGGGCTTTGTCTACGTCAACACCCCTATCATCACCACGAGTGACTGCGAGGGCGCCGGCGAGATGTTCCGCGTGACCACGCTCGACCCCAAAAATCCGCCCCTCACCGAGTCCGGCGAGGTCGACTGGAGCCAGGACTTCTTTGGCAAGCACGCGAGCCTCACCGTGTCCGGCCAGCTCAACGCCGAGAACTTTGCCATGGCCTTTGGCGACGTGTACACCTTTGGCCCCACCTTCCGCGCCGAAAACTCCAACACCACGCGCCACGCCGCCGAGTTTTGGATGATCGAGCCCGAGATGGCCTTTGCCGATCTGAACGACTACATGGATAACGCCGAGGCCATGCTCAAGTACGTCCTCAAGGACGTCATGGCCACCTGCCCCGACGAGCTCAACATGCTCAACAAGTTTGTGGACAAGGGCCTGATCGAGCGCCTGGACCACGTGGCAAACTCCGACTTTGCCCGCGTCACCTACACCGAGGCCGTCGAGATCCTGGAGCAGGCAGTCGCCGCCGGCCACCAGTTTGACTACCCCGTGAGCTGGGGCATCGACCTGCAAACCGAGCACGAGCGTTTCCTGACCGAGGAGCACTTTAAGCGCCCGACCTTCGTGACCGACTACCCGGCAGAGATCAAGGCCTTCTACATGCGCATGAACGACGACGGTAAGACCGTCGCCGCCGCCGACTGCCTGGTGCCGGGCATCGGCGAGATCATCGGTGGCTCCCAGCGCGAGGAGCGCCTGGATCTGCTCGAGGCCCGCATCAAGGACCTGGGCATGAATCCCGAGCAGTACAAGTACTACCTTGACCTGCGCCGCTACGGTTCCTGCAAGCACGCCGGCTACGGTCTGGGCTTCGAGCGCTTGGTGATGTACCTCACCGGCGTGGGCAACATCCGCGACGTCCTGCCGCACCCGCGCACCGTGGGCAACGCCGACTTCTAATCGTCTGACGCTAGCTCGCGTCGCCACACGCCAACGCTCATCGCACAAGCGTCTCTCGACATCGGTCGAGAGACGCTTTTTTCAACAGCATCCGTCAAGCTTTTGGCAAGTTTTTGGTCAGTTGAGCAGGGCTGTTGAAAACTCGACCCGCCGTTTGCCGACGACTACCGACCGCCCAGAGCGCCTGCCGCCCCTGGGAAAGCCCCGCGTCCTAGCTCCATACCGTCGCCACCCAAAACGGAAAGGACGTGGGCACGATGACCGAAGCCGCTGTTGAAACCTACGACACCACGACGAGAGGCGCCGCCTCGATGGCAGCCTATCGCGCCGTTCGCATCCTGCAGCTCTTGGGCGAAAACACCGGCGAAGACAAGGCCATGCTTTCCGATGAGCTGATCCGGCGCCTCGCCCATCCCGACGACCCCGCCCGCATGCCCATCTCGGCGGCGCGGCGCAGCATCTACACCGCCATCTCCGCGCTTCGCCATGCCGGATACGAAATTGAGTACAAACGCGGCGTGGGGTATCGGCTCTTGACCCGTCCGCTCACCGACGAAGAGATCATCCGGCTCCACGGCATGGTCATGCGCAACCGCTCTACGCCCATTGCCATTCGAAAAAGCATGGCTCAGCACTTGGTCGCCATGGCGAGTGCCGACGTTCGCGGCTACCTCGATGCACCCGAGCCTGCTCCAAGCGCCGGTGGCAAATCCACCAAGGCCACGCGCACGCCCGTCAAGCGCATCGACACCTGCGAGCTCATCGAGCAGGCCATCGACCACGGAACCACGGTGAGTTTTGATATTTCGAGCGTCACGACACGTGGCGAAACCGAAGTAGCACGGATGACACTCCGCCCCTTTGCCATCAAGCAACGAGACGGCATCTCGTATTTGCTGGGAACGGTCTATGACGCCCGAGGCGCCGATGACACGCTGCGTACCGTAGAGATTGGCCGGATGAGAAACGTCACCACGCGTCTCCTCGACGGCAAGAAGCTCTTCGCCGCCCTGGAGGAGGACGACGCCTCCGCCGCATAAGAACCTCCGCCGTCCATTCGACTACCCGTACCGCCCATCCGGTTCTGTATTAAAAAACCCGCCAGGTTATTGTAAAAATGGACATCCGCGCTACTATAGTTCCACTTGCACTTTGCTTGAGTGCAGTGTTTCCAGCCATTTCTATACTGGGGGTAACGATATGAAGGACATCACCATCAGCCGCAGGAGCCTTCTGGTCTCTGCCGGCCTGCTCGCGCTCGCTCCGCTCGCCGGATGCGGCGGCAACTCTGGTTCCGGCTCTGCTGCCGCCGGTTCCGACTACACCGTCGGCATTCTGCAGCTCACCGAGCACTCCGCACTCGACGCCGCCAACGACGGCTTCGTCAAGGCCATCAAGAAGAGCGGTCTCAAGGTCAAGATCGATCAGAAGAACGCCCAGAACGACCAGTCCACGTGTAAGTCCATCGCCGACAAGTTCGTGGGCGATGGCGTCGACCTGATCTATGCCATCGCTACGCCCGCCGCGCAGGCCGCCGCTGGCGCCACCGCCGATATCCCCATCGTGGGTTGCGCCATCACCGACTACGCCGCCTCGGGCCTGGTCCAGGACAACGATAAGCCGGCACCAACGTCACTGGCGCCTCCGACCTCACCCCGGTCGCCGAGCAGCTCGAGATGATGCAGAAGGTCCTGCCCGACGTTAAAAAGGTCGCTTGCTCTACTGCACCGCCGAGTCCAACTCCGACGTCCAGATCAAGGCCGCCAAGAAAGAGCTCGACAAGCTGGACCTGGAGTACACCGACTTTACCGTCTCGAGCTCCAACGAGATCCAGTCCGTCGTCGAATCTGCCGTGGGCAAGGTCGACGCGCTGTACTCCCCCACTGACAACACCATCGCCGCGGGCGCCTCGCAGGTCGGCCAGATTTGCAAGGAGAACAAGCTTCCCTACGTGACCGGCGAGGAGGGTATGTGCATGGCTGGCGGCCTGTTCACCCTCTCCATCAACTACGAGGATCTGGGCTACGCCGCGGGCGAGATGGCCGTCAAGATCCTGAAGGGTGAGGCTAAGCCCGAGGACATGCCGATCAAACACCTCTCGAGCAAGGACCTGGTCGTCGTCAAGAACGACGAGATGGCCGAGGCCCTGGGCATCGACCTCTCCGCTCTGGACGCGTAGCGTCATGCGCGGCAATGCATCTAGAGCCCGCGCTCGCGCCATAGCCGCGTTATTCAATATCTGAGCCACGTGGGCGGACGTCGTAGACGACGTCCGCCCTGCTTGTTACGGATGAGACAAAACATCCGACCGCAGCTCTTTCATACATTGTTACCGCTATCATGGTGACTCACGTGTCCACCCTATCCTAGGAGGTATGAAGCATGCTCATTGCATTGCAGGGCGCCATTTCGCAGGGCGTCCTCTGGGGCATTATGGTGCTTGGCGTGTTTATCACGTTCCGCCTGCTCGACATCCCCGATATGACCTGCGACGCAGCTTTGCCCTCGGCGGCTGCGTCTGCGCCGTACTCATCGTCAATAACAACGTCGACCCGCTGCTCGCCGTGCTGGCCGGCATGTGCGCCGGCGCCATCGCGGGCGCGGTCACGGGCATTTTGACCACGGTCTTTGAGATTCCCGCGATCCTCGCCGGAATCCTCACCCAGATCAGCCTGTGGTCCATCAACCTGCGCATCATGGGCAAATCCAATACGCCCATCCTTGCCAAGGGCACTATCTTCTCGTCTGTCAGCAACATGACGGGCCTGCCGCAGTCCACCGTCGCCATCATCCTGGGCATCTTGCTCGCTGTGGCTATCGTTGCCATCCTGTATTGGTTCTTTGGCACCGAGATCGGCTCGGCGCTTCGCGCCACCGGCAACAACGAGTACATGATCCGCGCTCTGGGCGTCAACACCAACTCCACCAAGATGATCGCCCTCGTGCTCTCCAACGCCCTCATCGGCCTTTCGGGCGCGCTCATCTGCCAGAGCCAGAAGTACGCCGACATTGGCATGGGCACCGGTGCCATCGTTATCGGTCTTGCCGCCATTGTTATCGGCGAGGTGCTCGGCCGCCTGCTGCCCGGCGGCCTCACGCAGTTTAGCGTCCGTCTTGCCTCCGCCGTCTTTGGCTCCGTGGTGTACTTCCTCATCCGCGCCATCGTGCTGCAGTTGGGCATGGACGCCAACGACATGAAGCTGCTTTCCGCTGTGATCGTCACCGTGGCCCTGTGCGTGCCCGTGGTTTGGGAGCGCTATAAGCTCCGCAGCTCCTACACGAAGGGGGATGAGGCAGATGCTTAAGCTCTCACACGTCAAGAAGACCTTTAACAAGGGCACCGTCACCGAGAAGCGCGCGCTCACCGGCGTCGACCTCACCCTTAACGACGGCGACTTTGTAACCGTGATTGGCGGCAACGGCGCCGGCAAGTCCACGCTGCTCAACATGATCGCCGGCGTGTACCCGCTCGATTCGGGCGTTATTGAGCTCGACGGCACCGACATCTCGCGCCTGAGCGAGTCGCAGCGCGCCAAGTACCTGGGCCGCGTGTTTCAGGATCCCATGCGCGGTACCGCTGCCGACATGCAGATCGCCGAGAACCTGGCCCTCGCCAAGCGTCGCGGCCAGCGTCGCGGCCTTTCGTGGGGCGTCACCAAGGCCGAGAAAGATGAGTACGTTGAGCTGCTCAAGCGCCTGGACCTTGGTCTGGACACGCGTCTCAACGCCAAGGTCGGCCTGCTCTCGGGCGGCCAGCGCCAGGCACTCACCCTGCTCATGGCCACGCTCACCAAGCCACGCCTGCTGCTGCTCGACGAGCACACCGCGGCGCTCGACCCCAAGACGGCCTCTAAGGTGCTCAATCTGACCGAGGAAATCGTCGACGAGCATCACCTGACCACGCTCATGGTCACGCATAACATGAACGACGCCATCCGTCTGGGCAATCGTCTGATCATGATGCACGAGGGTCACGTGATCTACGACGTGGCAGGCGACGAAAAAAGTCGCTCACCGTTGCGACCTGCTGCAGAAGTTCGAGGAGGTCTCGGGCGGCGAGCTCGCCAACGACCGCATGCTGCTGAGCTAACGACCTAGAAAACCACCACAAAGGGGACAGGCACCTTTGTGGTGGTTTTTATTAAAGAGTAAGGAGACAGCCATGAAAAGGCTCCCCCGCCTTGCGTTAGCTGCCGCGTTGTTTGCCGGCGCGCTCACAGGCATCCCAAGCCTCGCTTTCGCGGGGAACCTGCCCGCCGCTATTGACGGCGCCGTAACCGTCATGCACACCAACGACATCCACGGCAGCTACAAGTACAGCTACAACGCAAGCAAGGGCACGGGCACCATTGGCTTTGACGGGCTGGCGGTTCTCTATAGCGCTCAAAGCAACGCCCCCGACTTTCTGCTCGATGCAGGCGACACCTTCCACGGGCAGTCCTTTGCCACCATGAGCGAGGGCAAGAGCATCGCCGAACTCATGAACACCTTCTACGCAAACGGCTACGACGCGACCACACCGGGCAACCATGACTGGAGCTACGGCGCGGACAAGCTTCGCACGATGGCCGGCAATGGTGCCACCAGTACACCTTTCGCCATGCTCTGCGCGAATGCAACGTCCTCGAACGGCGTATGGAGCTCGAGCATCACCAAGACGCTCAATCGCACTTGGAAGGACGGCGAGGGCAGCCCCACGTTTAACTACAAGATTAAGGTCGGCGTCGTCGGAGCATGGATGAGTCGCTGGGCTCCTCGCTACGCGCGGACCTGGTCGCGGGCACGTCGTTCTCGGGTGCGGCGGACGCCATCAATGCCGAGGCCAAGCGACTGCGCGAGGATGAGGGCTGCAACGTTATCGTCTGCATCGCGCACACGCTCAACGCCAAGACCTTTGCCGCAAAGCTCGTTGGGGTCGATACACTGGTCGCGGGCCACGAGCACATCAACTTAGACGAAAACGTGACGGGGGCCGACGCAAGCCGGTCCGCGTCGTCGAGGCAGGCAGCGCCTTTGCCGAGGTTGGTCTGCTTTCCATTCCCTATGAGTACGACACCAGGGGTACCGAAACCACCAACGACGACATGGTGACGGTCTCCGCAGGCGACAGCGACGAGAAGCTCTACACCGCCAGGGACGTCGACGACCTTTTGGCAGACTCTAACAACCAGAACATCCTTGACGAGGTTCGCAACAACAAAATCAAGCCACTCGACGATGCCTTTGAAAGCGAATCGAACAAGGTGCTCGGCACATCCTCCACCAACTATTTCTACGGCGAGGACGCCGCGGGTACGCATGGCTGGGAGATGGTGCGCACCACCGATCTGCGCCCCAGTAAAGCGGGCGACGCACCAAAGCCCAGACCATCGGGCATGTTATCTGCGGCTCCTATCTTGCTCTGACGGGGGCAGACCTCGCCATCGAAAACGCGGGCGGCATCCGCGGCGGCATCGCGGCGGGCGATGTGACCGCCGGCAACGTCGTCGCCATCTCGCCCTATGGCAACACCGTGGAGACCTGGGGCATGACCGGCGCAAACTTCCTCGCAGCGCTTGAGCACTCACTGCAGATCAGCGACGATTGCAACGACAGCTACGAGCTTCAGCAAGCCTATGTGGCAGCCGGCCACACCGAGCAGGAGGCGCAAGACAAGTACAAGTGGCGCGATGACTCTGGCAGCGTTCTCTCCTTTGGCGGCATTAACGTGACGATTGATTGGACGCAGCCCGAAGGCAAGCGCATTGTGAGCGCCACGCTCACCAAGGATGGCAGCACGCTCGATCCCGCCAAGAACTACACCGTCGCCACCAACAACTACATCATTACCAACACGACCGACTTTCCCACTTTCGCAAATGCCACCAAGCGCACCGAGTGGGGCACATGCGAGGCGGCGATCAGAGCGCTGATCGGGAAGAGCGACTGGGAGAACAAGATGGCCGGGCTCGCCGGCACCATCAGCTTCAGCTCCGCAGCCGTGGACCCCACGCCCAATCCGAATCCAACGCCTAAGCCTTCGCCCAAGCCCGGCACGACTACTACGACCACGAAAACCAGCGCCAAGAAGACAACCGGCAAGCTTGTCGCAACGGGAGACCGCACGCCGGCCGTGGTCGGCGCATGCCTCATCGGCGGCATCATCGTCATCATGCTCGGCATTATCTGGAAGCGCCGCCGCTAAGCTACACCGCCGGGCCTTGCATCCCCGCCGTGAAAACCTTATTTCGAGCACAGAAGCCCGTCCGATGTGATCGGACGGGCTTTTTGGTGGGTATCATGGTTGAACGATCATGAGGAGGTTTTCCCTACATGGAATTGTTTGAGCCGATTCTTCATTTCTTTGAGCAACGGTGGGTCCACAACATCATCTGGGCCGTCATCTTGGTAATAGGCACCGCCATCGCCACCAAGGTCGTATCCAAGACCCTGCGCCACCTGCTCAACCGCGACGACAACCCACTTCCGGCATCGAGTATCTTCATCAACATCGCTCGCGCCGTCATCTGGATGATCGGTGGCAGCTTTATCCTCGACAACTGCTTTGGCATTAACGCAAACGCGCTCGTCGCCGCTCTTGGCGTCGGCGGCATCGCCATCTCGCTGGGCTTTCAGGACACGCTGTCGAACCTTATCGGCGGTATGCAGGTGACCTTTATGGGCATCATCAAGCCCGGCGACAATATCGAGGTCGGTGGCGTATCAGGCGTGGTCCAGGACATCACCTGCGCCACACGACCATCGAAGATGCCTGCGGGCAGACCATCATCGTCCCCAACTCCAACATCTCCAAGAACACACTCGTGCATTTGATGCCCTTTGGGCGCGTGGCTGTCCCTGTCGCGGTCAAAGACCCCTCTAAATGGGCGTCGCTCGATGAGCTAGCAGACGAGCTCGTCAGCGCCACCAAAGCGGCTGTCTCGCCCATCTCGGGCTTTGACAAGGAGCCCTACGTGCTCTTTAGCGAGATCGGCGACTTTGGCATTAAGGGCAAAATCATCTTTATCGTCAGCGACGACAGCACCACCTTTACGGCGGCCGACGCCTGCATCCGCGCCATCGCCCCCATCATCGCCTAAACCGCCACAAAGGGGACAGGCACCTTTGTGGTGGTTTTCATTCGTGGTACCATGGTTCATATAGTTGTTTAAACGACTAAGGGAGCAAAACTATGGAAGAGGCCTATCGTCAAGCACGCAAGCGCGGCGAGCAAGGACGTCGACGCGCCATTAGTCAAAGCGAGCATCCGTATCTCACGGACCTCGATAGCTTGGTTGCCCAGCTCCCCTTAGGCCAGCGAGAGAATGTCGGCCTGAGAGACATTCCACTCGAAATGGTCGTCGGTACGGTTACCAAGGGCCGTCAGTCGGCCTTTTCATGCAACTTTATGCCCTTGCTGCAGTTTAGCACGGAGTTCGCCCGCAAGTGTCCAACCTCTACGACATCCAGGTGACCGAGGGCTATCGCGATCCCGTCATCGTCACCGAGTTCATGCATCGGTTTTACGTCCAAGAGGGCAACAAGCGCGTCAGTGTCCTCAAATTCCTGGACGCCCCGACGGTTTCGGCCAAGGTCACCCGTCTCTACCCAGGCACATGGGATTCCGTCGAAAGCCGCCTGTACGGTGAGTTCTGCGCGTTTTGGCGCGTCTGCCCCCTATACGAGATCGAGTTCTCGCGCGAGGGAAGCTACAAGACGCTCGCCAAGATGCTCGGTCAGGACCTTATCGAAAAATGGCCGCAGAAAAAGGTCGACTACCTGCGCCACACCTTCCTGCTCTTTAAGCGCGCCTACCTTCGCGCGGGTGGCGACCACCTGGACATTACGCCCGCCGACGCCATGCTCGTCTACCTCAATGTGTACAACCAGGACCGCCTGCTGGATACGCCGACGGATATCGTCGTAAACCGCCTGTGTAAGATTTGGCGTGAGCTGGTCATTGCCGGCAAAAATAACGAGGACAAGGTCGATCTTGTCGAAGCACCGAGCGTCGATGAGGAAGAGTCGACCGCCAAGTCCACCTCCGGCGTGCTCAACTTCTTTATGGGCAAGACCGTCTATTCGGCGGACAATCCCCTGCGCATCGCCTTTATCCATGAGTTCCCCTGTGCGACGTCGAGCTGGGACAGCCTGCACGACCAAGGGCGTCAGTATCTCGATAAGCACTTTGGCGGTATCGTGCGCACCGAGGCGTTTGAGGACTGCCACGATCCGGACGTGTTCTACGCCGCCGTGGAAACGGCTGTCAAACATGGAGACAGCGTCATCTTCTCGACCTCGCACCGCCTGATGGAATACACGCTCAGGGCTGCCGTTGAGTATCCCCAGGTTCGGTTCCTCAACTGCTCTATCGGCCTTCCCCATCAAAGCGTCCGTTCGTACTTTGGCAAGATGTACGAGGCCAAGTTCCTCCTGGGCGCCTTGCCGCCAGCATGGCGGACAACCACCGCATCGGTTACCACGCGTCGGTCTTCGCCTCGGGCGCACTCAGTGAAATCAATGCCTTCGCTATCGGTGCCTCGCTGCTCGACCCCCGTGCGCAAATTATCCTGACCTGGGGCGATGTGCCCGCCGGTGGCCTTGCCGAGGCCATGTGCCGCGAAGCGTAAGCGTCATGTCCGGCGCGACATGTCAAAGCCGCTCGAAGACCCCACGGCCTACGGACTCCACCGCTTGGTCGATGGCAAGGTTGCCGGCATTGCCATGCCGGTATGGAACTGGGGCCGTTACTACGAGCTTATCGTGCGAAGCCTGCTGCATGGCACCTGGATGAGACCAGTGACGACAGCCAGGTTCGCGCCGTCAACTACTGGTATGGCATGAGTTCGGGCGTTATCGATATTCGCTACGCTCCAGGCCTGCCCTATCAGACGCGCAAGCTCGTTCAGCTACTGCGCAATGGCATTGTCGAGGCTCCATCAATCCATTTGGCGGCGAGCTCCATAGCCAAGACGGCGTGGTGCAGATCGAAGGCTTTCCCCCGCTGCCGAGCACGCAAATCGTCGAGATGGACTGGCTGGCAGACAACGTGTGGGCACCATTCCGCAGCCCGACGATGAGCCGAAGGTCCGCGCCCTATGAAAATCCTTGCCATAGCCGATACCGAAGAGCGATGCCTTTGGGAGTGCTTTCGCAAAGAACGCTTTGAGGGTGTCGACCTGATTTTGTCCGCTGGTGATCTGGACCCGGACTATCTTGAGTTTTTGGTCACGGTCATCAACAGACCGCTCATCTACGTGCGAGGCAATCACGATGACCGCTATGCGCGTCATGCTCCGGGCGGCTGTATCTGTGTCGAAGACACCGTGTACGTTTATCGCGGCGTCCGCATTGCGGGGGCTTGGCGGCTCCATGCGCTATCGAGATGGCGCCAACATGTACACCGAGCGCGAGATGGCCAAGCGCGTGCGCAAGCTGTCTCGTAAAGTGAGGATGGTCGGTGGCTGCGACATCTTGCTCGACCCATGCGCCCGCCGCCGGCGTGGGCGATCTGGACGATCTACCGCATCGAGGATTCGAATGCTTTAACACAGCGCTCGAGTCCTGGAATCCCGACTACATGGTGCACGGGCATGTGCACCAATGCTATGGTCGCGACTTCAACGCGAACGTCAGCACGCATGCGGGGCAACGATCATCAACGCCTGCGGCTATACGCAGTTTGAGCTGGACGAAGCGCGCTACCCCATCCGTGGCTGGCAGGCAGCCTGGCTCAATTCGCAAACCATGCGTCGCGAACTCAAGCGCCACGAGGCTATCGAGTCCTCAACCGCTAGAACACCCTGGTAACCACCTTAAAGGGGGCACTGTCCCCTTTAAGGTGGTTTTGACGCGAAAGCAAGAAACCCGGTCCTGCACGAGACAGAACCGGGTTTCTTTAGCAATGCTTGCTTTGCTCAGGCAGTAACCGTTAGTTACTCAGCCAAGAAGTCACGCTGGATAGCGGGATCGACCTTGACGCCAGGGCCCATGGTGGAAGACACAGAGATGGACTTAACGTACTTGCCCTTAGCAGAAGCGGGCTTGACGCGCAGGATCTCGGTGTACAGGGCAGCGTAGTTCTCGACGAGCTGCTGCTCGGAGAAGGACTTCTTGCCCAGGGGCACGTGCAGATGCCGTAGCGGTCGGCGCGATACTCAACGCGGCCGGCCTTGAGCTCGGAGACCATCTTGGCGACGTCCATGGTCACGGTGCCGAGCTTAGGGTTCGGCATGAGGCCACGGGGACCAAGGATCTTACCGATGCGGCCAACCTTGGCCATCATGTTCGGCGTAGCGATAGCGGCGTCGAAGTTGATCTCGCCCTTCTGGATCTGGGCGACGAGCTCGTCGGAACCGATGATGTCGGCGCCGGCAGCCTCGGCCTCGCGGGCCTTCTCGCCCTCGGCGAAGACGGCAACACGAATGGTCTTGCCGGTGCCGTGGGGCAGGGAGATGGAGCCGCGGATGTTCTGGTCGGCCTTACGAGTATCGACGCCCAGACGGAAGTGGGCCTCGACGGTCTCGTCGAACTTGGCGGTGTCGAGCTCCTTGATGAGCTTGGCAGCCTGAAGGGGGGTGTAGAGCGTGGCGCGGTCGATCTTCTCGCAGCGGCGTTATAGCTCTTACCATGCTTAGCCATGTGCATTACCTCCTGTGGTTAAACGGGCGCGAGCCCTCCCACATCGTATCGTGTGCCCTATTGCACACATTTAACGGGCGCCCCGGTTGGAGCACCCGTCGTTACCAAAAGAAATCGCTACTCAGCGATGGTGACGCCCATGGAACGGGCGGTACCGGCGATGATCTTCTTGGCGGCGTCAATGTCGTTGGCATTGAGGTCCGGCATCTTGATCTCGGCGATCTTGGTGAGCTGCTCCTGGGAGAGCTGACCAACCTTGTCGGCCTGGGGCTTAGCGGAACCAGACTTGAGGTTCAGCTCCTTCTTGATGAGGTGAGCCGCCGGCGGGGTCTTGGTGATGAAGGAGAAGGACTTATCCTCGAAGACAGTGATCTCAACGGGGATGATGTCGCCCTTCTTGTCCTGCGTCTCGGCGTTAAAGGCCTGGCAGAACTGCATGATGTTCACGCCAGCTGCGCCCAGGGCGGGGCCGACGGGAGGAGCGGGGTTAGCTGCACCAGCAGGAATCTGGAGCTTAATGACGTTGGCAACCTTCTTCTCAGCCATGGTCATTCCTTTCGAATCACGAGTGTGAAGTACTTGCTATATCGTAAGCACGCACGTGTTAGAAGCACTCCTGAGATGAGCAGTCACAGAAGAAGCACGCTCGCGCGAACGGACGAAAACTTAAGCGATGACAGCGACCTGGTTAAAGTCGAGCTCGACCGGCGTCTCACGGCCAAAGATCATCAGGGTGACCTTCAGCTTGCCTGCCTCGGTGTTAACCTCGGAGACCTTGCCATCAAAGTCGGTAAGCGGGCCATCAGTGACGCGGACGGACGTGCCGACCTCAATATCAACCGAGGTGCGCTTGGGCGAATCGCCCTTACCGGGACGACGAGTCATCTTATTGTACTCGTCGCGGGAAAGCGGAGCGGGCTTGCCATTGCCGCCCAGGAAACCAGTGACACCGGGCGTGTTGCGAACACACGTCCACGCATCGTCATCCATCTCCATGCGAACCAGGACATAACCCGGGAAGATCTTGGAATCCTTGGTCTCGCGCTTGCCACCCTCTTTGATCTCGGTGACGCGCTCCATAGGAATCTCGATATCAAAGATACGGTCCTGCATGCCCATGGTCTCGATGCGATGCTCGAGATCGGACTTAACACGGTTCTCGTATCCAGAGTAAGTGTGAACGACGTACCAACGCTTAGACATGGTTTAGCCCCTCAATCCAGAGAACAGAGCAAGAGCCTCGCCAAAGCCAGCATCGAGCAGAGCGATGACGACGCCGACGACGATCAGAGAAGCGCAAACGACGACCGAGTAGTTCACGAGCTCCTTCTTATCGGGCCACGTGACACGCTTCATCTCGGACTTCACCGAAGCGAAATACTTCTTGGTGCGGGCGAAGAAACCAGGCTTCTCGTTCTTCTTGGACTTCGCAGCCTTCTCGTTCTTCTTGGCAACGGCCTTCTTGGCCTCAACCTTGGAGTTGGCGGCAGCGTTGTTGGCAGGTGCCGGCTGCTGAGCCTTCTTCTTGTTCTTCTTGTTGGCCATTTGGGTTACCTCCGCGCAATGCGCTTATACATGAGTAAACCGTAAGCCCCAATTGGGAGCTTACGGAATAATGACTGGCACGCCAGGAAGGACTCGAACCCTCAACACTCGGTTTTGGAGACCGATGCTCTACCAATTGAACTACTGGCGTATGTGACTAGAGACTAGCGAGTCTCTTTGTGCAGCGTGTGGTGACGGCACCAGGGGCAATACTTCTTGATCTCCATACGATCAGGCATGTTCGACTTGTTCTTGGTGGTCGTATAGTTGCGGCGCTTGCACTCAGTGCACGCAAGAGTAACTAGAGTACGCATTTATCCTGAACCTTTCATTTCCGCCCCGTACGGGCACGAGTTGGTACTTTATCAGCTCTACGTAAGTGCTGTCAATGAAAACCTCGAATCAATTGGTTCTCGCTGGATCCATTCATATTTGGAACACATCAATGAAGCCAGCGAGATCTAATCGATCCCTCACGCTCGGCTTAAGAGCGAGCGAAGCGCAATCGTCAGGGAACAAGCCCCGCGTAGAAAAGAACCCGGCACCCTATAAGTGCCGGGTTCTCTCTAAGTCAGCTATATCAAAGAGCTAATTTACTCAATGATCGTGGAGACGATGCCCGAACCGACGGTGTGGCCACCCTCGCGGATAGCGAAGCGCAGGCCCTCCTCCATGGCGATCGGGTGAATGAGGTCGCCCTCGATGGTGATGTGGTCACCAGGCATAGCCATCTCGGTGCCCTCGGGCAGCTTGACCGTACCGGTAACATCGGTGGTACGGAAGTAGAACTGAGGACGATAACCATCGAAGAACGGGGTGTGACGGCCGCCCTCCTCCTTGGTCAGAACGTAGATCTCGCCGGTGAACTTGGTGTGCGGGGTAACCGAACCGGGCTTGCAGAGAACCTGGCCGCGCTCGATGTCCTCGCGCTTGATGCCGCGGAGCAGCAGACCGACGTTGTCGCCAGCCTCGCAGAAGTCCATGGACTTACGGAACATCTCGATACCGGTAACGACGGTGTTCTGGGTATCCTTGATGCCGACGATCTCGACGGGCTCGTTGAGCTTGAGCTCACCGCGCTCAACACGACCGGTAGCAACGGTACCACGGCCGGAGATGGTCATAACGTCCTCAACGGCCATCAGGAAGGGGAGGTCGTTGTTACGAGCAGGCGTCGGGATGTACTCGTCGACAGCCTTCATGAGCTCGCGAATGGCGTCCATCCACTTGGCGTCGCCCTCGAGAGCGCCCAGAGCGGAACCACGGATGACGGGGATGTCGTCGCCGGGGAAATCGTACTCGGAGAGGAGCTCACGGGTCTCCATCTCGACGAGGTCGATGAGCTCGTCATCGTCGACCATGTCGCACTTGTTCAGGAAGACGACGATGTAGGGAACGCCGACCTGACGGGCGAGCAGGATGTGCTCGCGGGTCTGAGCCATGGGGCCGTCGGTAGCGGCGATGACCAGGATAGCGCCGTCCATCTGAGCAGCACCGGTGATCATGTTCTTGACGTAGTCAGCGTGGCCCGGGCAGTCAACGTGAGCGTAGTGACGGGCAGCAGTCTCGTACTCAACGTGGGAGACGGAGATCGTAATGCCGCGCTCGCGCTCCTCGGGAGCTTGTCGATGTTCTCGAACGCAGTGAAGTCAGCCTTGCAGCCCTCGGTCTCAGAGAGAACCTTGGTGATGGCGGCGGTCAGCGTGGTCTTGCCGTGGTCGACGTGACCAATGGTGCCGATGTTAACATGCGGCTTAGTGCGCTCAAACTTCTCTTTGGCCATAAAGCCCTCCTCTTAACAGGTCGTCCCCGGACGGGACTTTGCCTTTATACCATAGTGGCCTCTCAACATACTATTGAGAAGCCACCGTGTTACCTATGGTAGCGGTGACTGGATTCGAACCAGTGACGCCACGGGTATGAACCGTGTGCTCTAACCAACTGAGCTACACCGCCGGATGGAGCCTGCAACCAGACTTGAACTGGTGACCTCTTCGTTACCAACGAAGTGCTCTACCGACTGAGCTATACAGGCACTTGACGGTGGGAGCTATAGGATTCGAACCTATGTAGGCAGAGCCAACGGGTTTACAGCCCGTCCCCATTAACCACTCGGGCAAACTCCCAATCGTTCAAGTATCCGCAGGTTCTTTGGTCTTTTGGACCGCCGCCCCCGCGAACAAAAAAGATAATACGATGCAACCTTGGGGGCTGTCAACGAAAACCTCTAGATACACGGTGCCGGGCGTATCTATATGCCTTTGACCTGCGTTTTTGTTGAGTTTAGATATGAAGGACGGTGGTTTTGGATACAGAGGTGACGTTTCCTAAGGTAACACTTTGGTGTAGTGGAGTGAGCCTGCAGAATATCACTTCGATAACGACTCATTTGCACCTATATATAGGTCGAGATTGGGCTTCCCAGACAGAGGATGCTCTTCCCAGGCAAAATCGAGCGTGGATAATCTCCCACTTTTGGCGTGTCACTGGGCCCAAAGTGGCAGATTATCCACGCTCATTCACTAGGCAGGAGATTTTCCACGCTCGTTCGTCCGATAATCCACGCTCGACCAGGATGACTGGGACCGGTCCGGCCTTTGTCTCGATTTGTAACATTTAGAGAACATTTTCTCCCCTATCTGTTACAAATCGAGATTTTACGCAGCGACCCCAGTTTACGTCTCATTCTGTAACAGTAAGAACGGTTTTCCTTCCCTTCGTGTTACAGATTGAGATATTAGCCGCTAACCCGTCTTAACATCTCAATCTGTAACAGCTTGAAGACAAATACCGGTCTGGATGTTACAGATTGTGATTGAATCGTTTGGGCTGAATGTCCCCAAGATATTGGCTGGCGGTCACTAGAACTCAATCTCGTCAAAGTCAAAAGCTTTCAAAGTGAGTCCAACGAGCTTGTCTGTGCGCTCTTGAATCTGCTCGCTGGTCCAGGTATCCGTGTTTACCAACTCGTCGTTCAGGTTCAACCCGTTGCGGTATCCGACATTCGCCCCGTTGACATCCTTGCGGTCTCGCTTGGTCACAAAGGGCATGTTGCTCAGCTTTGAGTTATACCCGGTGATGGTTAAATTTCCAAGCGTGTGGACCTGTTTCTCCTGAACCTCAATCGCCTTAGACATGTCGCCGTCCGCAACCATCTTCACCCATTCATCTGGAATGTTCTTGCCCTGAGGGAAGATGTGCTCGATTGTCCAGACGTAGTTTCCGGAGGCGTATCGTTCCCAAAGTGGCTTCATCTCTTTCGTAACGCTCGGAGATGCAACAACAGTAAGGATGTAGCGCGTCATATCGGGATTGACGTCGTAAATCGGCCCCTCAAGACGTTCTTTGAAGGAAGCGTCACTGGCAGACACGTCGACGAGGCGCTTCTTGATGTACTCCGCGGCTGCAATGCCCTTGAGACCCTCGCTTTCGAGGCTCTCACAAATATTGATGAAGAGTCTCTCAAGGTCACGTGTGGAGGTGTATCGGTGAGGTTGCGTCGGACAAAGAAACGGACGAGGAGCTTGACAAGAAGCGCGAGGGTTTCATCTTTTAGCTCCAACTGGTTCTGCTTCTTGAAGAGGAACAGCAGAATCAGGTAAGATGCGACGCCCTGCGCTCTCGAAAGCTCCAAAAGCTGATGCGTAAGCTCGGAATCCGGGCTCTCTTGATCGAGCCCAATGATCTTCGAGTAGAGCGCAGAATTCTCGGTCAGCTCGTCCAACACCTTAAGGGCGCCGTCATCAGTTTCCATCCGCTTCTCGTAGATTTTCAGAAGGTTGGACCGCGTGGCAACGGAACCGAGGGGAAGCTGGGAACCAGATTCGCCGATAAATGGCTTGTTCACCTCACGGCGGAAGGCATCGTAGTTCTGGCGGAAGAAGCGCTCCTGCGTCTTGTAGTCATCGCCGAGATTGTGGAGCACTTCCTGCCAGCGTTCAAAGTAATAGTTGAGCTGTCCGTCATCCACCCCGGCAACCTTGCGAGAAGCATGTTCTTGATAAGGTCGACGGCGCTCAAGGGAACACCGCGGTTGTTAAGGGACGCGAACAAGGTGTAGGCGTCAGCATGGCTATCGACGGTAATCTGGACCACGACCGCCGAGCATACCAGCCTGCAGATATCAAGGAGGCAGCGAACGCACTCAATTCCATCCCTGCCCCCAACGTCCTCACCCAGTCGATCGTAAAAATAGTTGAATGCCTTAGACATCTTTCTCAGACCAAGGAACTTCGGCTTTTGCATAACCGCATCTAGGCCGATATGTTCCTTCAAGATCCAGCGGTAATCCTCAAGATTATGATTCTGGACCTGAGGAATAACGCGTGTCATTGACTTGTCAGATTTCAAGATCAGACGATTGCGCAGGGGTCGGACATCATCCAACATCATGTCGTCATCGATAGAATCCTTATGCTCCATGATGCGAGTATAGAGGGCGGCAAGGAGAAGACTGAGTGTCGTCAGGCGTTGCTGGCCATCGATAACTTCATAGTGAATAGTATCCATCTTGGAATTCACAGTCCCGTTCACGACAATAAACGAACCCAGAAAGTAGCCAGCGTCGTTTTGGGTGATATCGTCATAGAGATTCGCCCAGTCACGCTGATTCCAAGTGTATTCGCGCTGGTAACGAGGAATGTCATAGATTTTTAGCATATCGGTCGACAAAATATTGGCAACCGTTGGGTCCTCTACGTTATTAATCATCATGAGTCCTTTCAACCGGCTTGCTCACAAACGACGGGAAATCCTTGTCGCTCTTGACCTCTCACGCCGAATTAAATCTAAACCATAGTAATACCCATGGGCTACAGGAAAGAGAGCCGTGCACGGCGCACGGTCTTTCGAGAAGCGGCATCGGAGCTCTCAGCGCTTTGGTCACTTTTCACCCTATCCCAGTTGTAGAGACAAAGCCCAAAACCCTAATGGAGACAGCAACTGTAAGCTTGGCTTTTCCCGCTTCATTGCACGCGTTTATTGACAATGACTATCGGTCGTAAAACACATCCAAGTACAATTTCGATTTAATTGTTGCATGTTTGTTGCGTGAGCTGTTGCATGAGAAGGCAGCATCAGAGGCTATATCGCCTCTGATCTGCGGAAACTCATGGAGCCAGTGACAGGAATCGAACCTGCAACCCACTGATTACAAATCAGTTGCGCTACCGTTGCGCCACACTGGCACACTTGGCGCTTTCGCGCGAAGCCTGTTTAGAATAAAGGAATTGCGGACGAGGCGCAACAGGCCCTTTGACCGACCACATCTCAAAACTATTCGTCAGAACGAATAGTTTTAATTACAATGGAATATATAAAACTATTCGTTCTGGCGAAGGGTTTCGCGATGTTGACCACGAAGGAAGCAGCCGAACTACTCGACATCACCCCGCGCAGGGTGCAGGAGCTCATAAAAAACGGAGCACTTGAGGCCCGCAAGGCTTCTGGTGTATGGCTCATCGACAAAGACAGCGTCGACACGCGACTCCGTTCCGTGACCAAACGGGGGACGTCCCGCCGCGGCCACGGTAAGAGCGAGATCGCATTCACCCTCATGAATCGCACACACGAAGTCGCTCAGCTGGTCTACAGCACATCGCGAAAAGACTTTACCCACATCGGCGCCGACGTCGATCGTGCCCACGCCCCTATTGGAGTATTTGGCCCTAATAGTCCCATATCGCTCGACTCCTTCCGCATCTGGTGGCGCGGCCGCGGTATCCCGCTCGCACGCATTGGGCTAGCTCCCTGCTTGCAGAAGCCGCAGTCGATGTTCCCGATGAACTCGTACAGCGAAATCTTGGCCTCTCCTTATCCGACCAGTATTGGATTAGACCCCAAGGCTCCGGTCTCGCGTGGGAAGATATTAACTTCTTCAATAATGCTTTTGACGACGTCTCTCTGTCCATCGCGTCCTTCGCCCCAGAGGGCAAGGCAGCTGCCGCAAAGCCCGACAACACCTCGGACGGCAATCTTCAAAAGTACTGGACATGCGAGGGCGGGCGTCGAATTCTGCATAAGGCAGGAGCGCACCTGAACCAGGAACCTTATAACGAGCTGGTGGCGACCGCGCTCCATCGTCGCATCCTAAATGCCAGCGATTTTGTGCCTTACTCGCTCGAGGGCACGGGCACTTCCGCCCTGAGCATATGCGATGTCTTCTTAACTGATGAAGAAGAGTATGTCCCTGCGTTCTATGTAAACCAGTACGCAAACGCAGGTGAACGACTAGCCGACTACGAGCGATACGTAGCAAACTGCGAGGAGCTCGGGGTGACAGGCGTCAAGGATGCCCTTGACCGCATGATCGTATGCGATGACATCATTGCCAACTACGATCGTCATTGGCGCAACTTCGGCCTCGTGCGAAACGTCAACTCACTGGCCTGCAGACCAGCCCCCATCTTCGATTCGGGCTCATCACTCTGGTGCAACATATCACTAGAGGAGCTTAGGGCGGGAGAGCACAGTTTTACCAGCGCACAATTTCATTCAAGCCCCGCCAAACAAATGTTGCTCGTCGAGGACATGGGCTGGTTTGACGGCGACAAACTCGAAGGCTTCGTTGACGAGGCAATCGAGATTCTGTCCAGAAACGACGCGCTCACGGCAAGGCTGCCATATCTAAAAGAGGCGCTTACATGGCGCCTCCGTAGAATGATCGACATCGCTGAATGGAGTTAGCGAGACAGCGCCACGCCGGCAGCTCCCCTACCTCCGCGCAGGGCCTTGAGCTTGGCCAGGGCATCGGGGCTCAGGCGACTGCCCAGAGTCATCTTGATCTGCGGAGCTTCCTCTGCCTCGTGAACGTCGCTATCGATCTGTTTGATCTCGTCCACCAGCATGCGGCTCGAGATGCGCGTGACACCCTTGCCCATGACGACGGCTTGAATCGTGCCGTCGCTCGATACCACGGAGCACGCACGGCCTTCCTCGCGTGCCTCGATGCAGAGCTTCTGCACCACGGTATCGGCAGAGACGCCCGTCGGCGAAAACTCAATGCGCACGCCACGGGCCGGCAGGTTGGGGCGCTCGCTGGAGATATTGCCCGCGCCGTCGAACACGATCACGGCCTCGTAGCGGCCCTGGGCAAAGGCGGCGACGTCGTTGATGAGGCGGTGCGCGCCATATCGTGAACGTCGTTGGAATACGGATCGTCGGAATGGTCGTAGACGAGCTTTTCGTAGCGTGGCGTGCAGTGGATCACGTTGTAGCCGTCGACCACCAGCAGCTCGGGCTTATTGGAGTGCACCGTCGAGACCGGATCGGCGATGGCCTGCGCAAACGCATTGCCGCCCACGCCGTAGGTCGCGGCCGAAACAATCGGCTTGGCCGAGCCTTCGCCAAAGCGCTTGGCCTTGGATTGGCACGGTTCTTTTTGGACATGCGCTACTCCTCCCCCATGAGCTCGCCGGCGTTGCGGCGCAGCCACTCAAAGCACAGCGCCGTGGTCGCCTGGGCAACATTGAGCTCTCGGTCATGCCGCGCTGGGGAAGCTTGGTCAAAAAGTCGCATTTCTCGAGCACCAGACGCGAGATGCCGTCGCCCTCGGACCCCATGACGAGCGCCACGCGGCCCTCGAAGGGAGCATCCCAGCAACTGCCTTCGGCGTGCTCGGAGGCACCGCCCACCCAAAAGCCAGCGCCTTGAGGTCATCGAGTGCACGGGCGATATTGGGAACCTGAGCGATAGGCAGATGCATGACGGCGCCGGCTGAGTCTTGTAGCTGCCCACGGTCACGCCGGCGGCACGCTTGTTGGCGATGACGACGCCCGCGGCGCCCACAACCTCGGCAGAGCGCACGATGCGCCAAAGTTGCCGTCGTCGGTCACGTGGTCGAGCACCACGACAAGTGCCGG
>ENA-OQIR01000346-OQIR01000346.1-human-gut-metagenome-genome-assembly--contig:-NODE-346-length-21087-cov-4.807729_pt1 | contig 21087 bp, 24 predicted proteins | sample MGYA00242580_ERZ504745 | MGnify/ENA primary metagenome ERZ504745 (study PRJEB26092, sample SAMD00036214) | human gut metagenome | host: Homo sapiens | study: EMG produced TPA metagenomics assembly of... | reverse complement strand
GCACCGCAGAGCGTGAATTACTGCGTCACAGATTTTCGTCGTACCCCGGTACGCCTTCAAATCTGTTCCTTGCAATTCGCGCTCTGCAGCACTGCCTTTTTTGCATTATTTTCGGGTCTTGCTATAGAAAAACTATGAGAAACACGCTCCGCGAGTTTCTCAAGTTATCGCGGCAGTCGCCAAGGTCTCGTGCAGGCACGGACTTTGGCTCGTTGCCCGCGTAAATTAAAAAACCGGAGGACATACATCCCCCGGCCTTTCGCTTATGGTTAATTAGCATTTAACAACGTTGGAAGCCTGCATTCCGCGAGCACCCTCGGTAAGATCGTAAGTAACCGCCTGACCTTCGTCAAGAGTTTTGAATCCTTCACCCTGGATAGCGGAGAAATGTACGAATACATCGTTTCCGTCTTCGCCTGTGATGAAGCCATAGCCCTTCTCTGCGTTAAACCATTTCACTGTTCCCTTGTTCATTGTGAGTTACCTCCATAAAATTAAAAAATAAGCATGATGTGGGAATGCATATGTTCCCCCATAAGCGAGTGAACTTTTGATAAAAAAATTCACTAGCTATTACAGATTATATTGAAGGTGAATGCTAATATAATCTCTAATAGCTAGTGACCACGTATTACATCTCAACATCTTCTCGATTGAGACCATTATAATCTTGCAAATCAAAAAAGTCAAGAAAAAACTCTTTATTTCAGGAAAGATTTCGTGTATTATAAAAAGGAATAAATGGTCGGACGACGGCCAGAAGAAAAGAAAGGATCAGAGAACGTAAGATGAGTATCTTAATCAAAAATGGACAGGTCATCGACCCGGCCACCCAAAAAGACGAAATCAGTGATGTTCTGATCGAAAACGGCGTTATTACACGGGTTGAAAAAGGAATCCGCGTAAAAGATGCGCAGGTAATAGATGCAAAAGGCTGCTATGTAATGCCTGGCATCATCGATATGCATGTACATCTCCGCGACCCGGGGCAGACATATAAAGAAGATATTGAAAGCGGTTCGAAAGCAGCAGCAAAAGGAGGCGTGACAACGCTGGTAGCGATGCCGAATACAAAACCGGTCATCGACAGCCCAGACCGCGTCAACTATGTAACGATCAAAGCAGACCGTTTTTCTCCGATTAATGTACTGCAGGCAGGCGCCATCACAGTAGGACAGAAGGGTGAAGAGCTCGCCGATATCGAGGGCATGGTAAAAGCCGGCATCCCGGCGATCAGCGAGGACGGAAAATCCGTTATGAACGCGCTGCTCTACAAAGAGGCCATGGAGATTGCCGCAGAGAAAAACATTCCGGTGCTGGCTCACTGCGAGGACAAGAACCTCGTAAACGGCGGCTGCATGAATGAGGATGCAAACTCGAGAGAGTGGCATCTGCCGGGCATCACAAACTCCGTAGAGAACACGATTGTTGCAAGAGATATCGTACTTGCCGCAGAGACAGGTGCACACCTGCATCTGTGTCACTGCTCGACCAAAGAGAGCGTGGATATGGTGCGTGAGGCGAGAAAGGCCGGCGTTTCGATTTCCGCCGAGGTCTGCCCGCATCACTTTACCCTCTGCAGCGACGACATCGTAAAGGGCGACACCAACTACAAGATGAATCCGCCGCTCCGTACGAAAGAGGATCTCGAGGCACTGCGCCAGGGTCTGAAAGACGATGTCTTCGATGTCATCAGCACCGATCATGCACCGCATGCGCTGACCGAGAAACAGGAGTCCTTCAAGAAAGCTCCGTTCGGCATCGTCGGACTGGAGACGAGCGTGGCTCTTACCATCACCGAACTTGTGGATACCGAGATCATCACCCCGATGCAGATGGCGGAGAAGATGAGCTACAATCCGGCAAAAATCCTGCACCTGGACAAGAAAGGTTCTCTTGCACCTGGCATGGACGCCGATGTGGTTGTCATCGATCCGGAAGCAGAGTATGTGATCGATCCGAAGGAGTTTGTTTCCAAGGGCAAAAACACTCCGTTCGGCGGCAAGAAAGTCAAAGGAAAAGTTATGGCTACCGTATGCGGCGGCAAGATTGTATACGAAGCTGAGTAATTTCTATAAGAAAAGAAAGAAGAGGGAGAGTAAGCAGATGATTAACAAACTGATTGCAAACATTAAAAAAACAAATGCACCGATCGTCGTAGGTCTGGACCCGATGCTGAACTATGTGCCGGAGCACGTACAGAAAAAGGCATTTGCCGAGTACGGAGAGACACTTGAAGGAGCTGCAGAGGCCGTTTGGCAGTTCAATAAAGCGATTGTCGACGCAACATACGATCTGATTCCGGCTGTAAAACCGCAGGTTGCCATGTATGAGCAGTTCGGCGTTCCGGGAATGGCAGCATATGAGAAGACCGTTTCCTACTGCCAGGAAAAGGGTCTCGTTGTCATCGGCGATATCAAACGAGGTGATATCGGTTCTACTTCTGAGGCGTATGCAGTCGGCCACCTCGGTCACGTGCAGGTGGGAAGCAAATCCTACGCCGGATTCCATGAGGATTTTGCAACTGTCAATCCGTATCTTGGATCTGACGGCGTAAAACCGTTCATCAAGGTCTGCAAAGAGGAGAAAAAAGGTATCTTTGTTCTGGTAAAAACCTCGAACCCGTCCAGCGGCGAGTTCCAGGACCGCATCATCGACGGACGTCCGTTGTATGAGTGGGTCGGTGAGCAGGTTGCCGCGTGGGGCGAGGAACACATGGGCGATGATTACAGCTATGTGGGAGCTGTTGTCGGCGCTACGTACCCGGAGATGGGCAAGGTGCTGCGTAAGGTAATGCCGAAATCCTACATCCTGGTACCGGGCTACGGTGCACAGGGCGGAAAAGGAAAAGACCTCGTTCACTTCTTCAATGAGGACGGACTGGGTGCAATCGTAAACTCTTCGAGAGGTATTATCGCTGCTTACAAACAGGAAAAATATGCCGAGTTTGGCACTGAGAACTTTGCGGATGCTTCGAGAGCAGCTGTAAAGGATATGGTTGAGGATATCAGCGGGGCGCTTGCTGCTGCAAAATAAGAATACAGGGTGAAAAGCTCAGAAGGTCTGCCGGGTAGATGTTATGTCCGCCGGAGGATATTTTGGGCTTTTCGCCGATTCAAGAAAATAAAAGGAGTGTTCAGCTTATGAAAATCAAGGAATGCTGTACTGTGGAAAGTCAGGAGTGCATTGCAAAAGGAATTTACAGTATGTGGATTTCCACGAAAGTGATTGCGAAAGAGGCGAAGGCCGGCCAGTTTATTTCTCTGTTTTCGAAAGACGGCAGCCGTCTTCTGCCGCGTCCGATTTCTCTTTGTGAGATCGACCGAGAGGGAGGAAGACTTCGGATTGTCTACCGTGTGGCAGGTGCAGGAACGGAGGAGTTTTCGCATCTGAAAGCGGGGGATGAGGTTGATATTTTAGGGCCGCTTGGAAATGGATTCCCGATCGAGGAAGGTAAGGGAAAACGTGTGATGCTGATGGGCGGCGGTATCGGTGTTCCGCCGATGCTGCAGACGGCGAAGGATCTTGGAACGGACACGATCATCTGCTGTGGTTACCGCGATGAGTTGTTCTTAAATGAGGAGTTTGCTGCGGCAGGCGATCTTCATATTGCAACGGAGGACGGAAGTGCCGGTGTGAAGGGCAATGTGATGGATGCGGTGCGCGAGGATCATCTGGAAGCAGATGTAATTTTTGCCTGCGGTCCGGCTCCGATGCTGCGTGCGATTAAGGCGTACGGTCTGGAAAAGGGAATTCCATGCTGGATTTCGATGGAAGAGAAGATGGCGTGCGGCGTTGGCGCATGTCTTGCGTGTGTCTGCCAGTCGACTGAGGTGGATGGTCATTCACATGTGCACAACAAGCGGATCTGCAAGGACGGACCGGTCTTTTTAAGTACGGAAATTGAGCTGTAAGTGACGCGAGGAGGAGAAAAAGCGATGAAGACAAGTGTGAATCTGGCGGGTGTGGAACTGAAGAATCCGGTTATGACGGCATCTGGTACGTTTGGCTCCGGCGCGGAGTACAGTGAGTTTGTGGATTTGAAGGAGCTTGGCGCGGTTGTGACGAAGGGTGTTGCGAATGTGCCGTGGCCGGGGAATCCGACGCCGCGTATTGCGGAGGTTTACGGCGGAATGCTGAATGCGATCGGGCTGCAGAATCCTGGTATTGATGTGTTCTGTGAGAGGGATATTCCGTTTTTGAAACAGTTTGACACGAAGATTGTGGTGAATGTGTGTGGACGGACGACGGAGGATTACTGTGAGGTTGTGGAGCGATTGACTTCGGAGCCGGTGGATCTGCTGGAGATTAATATTTCGTGCCCGAATGTGAAGGAGGGCGGTATTGCGTTTGGACAGGATCCGAAGGCGGTGGAGGCGATCACCAGAGAAGTTAAAAAATATGCGAAGCAGCCGATTATTATGAAATTGAGCCCGAATGTGACGGATATTACGGAGATGGCGCGGGCTGCGGAAGCCGGCGGGGCGGATGTGCTGTCGCTGATCAATACGCTTACTGGGATGAAGATTGATATTGAACGGCAGAAGTTTGCGATTGCGAATAAGACTGGCGGTATGTCGGGGCCGGCGGTGAAGCCGATTGCGGTGCGGATGGTGTATCAGGTGGCGCAGGCAGTGAAAGTGCCGATTATTGGTATGGGCGGTATTGCGTCGGCGGAGGATGCGCTGGAGTTTATTCTGGCGGGGGCTACGGCGGTTTCGATTGGGACGGCGAATTTCTTTAATCCGTATGCGACTGTTGAAACGGTTCGCGGTATCGAAGAGTATATGAGAAGGCATAAGGTTGACGATATTAATTCGCTGATCGGGGCGGTGAGATAAGACGGACGGCCTCGAGCGGCTTCGCATCTGTGGTGCGGCGGGCGAGAAAAAGAGGGCGGAACTGTGGCTCAGAATGGGCACAGGGAAACGGGAACCATCCCATTTTCCTGCACCTGTTCCGGGCTCACAGTTTCTGCCCTCTTTTTCTATGCCCGCCACACGGCAGGCGCAAATTCCAGTGAGGTCTGGTTGTGTGGAGTTGGAACGAAGTAGGTCTGGATCCGCCGGGGGCGGATCGGCGTGAGAGTGTTGTGGTGGGTGCATAGTATATAGAAAATGGAAGGTGGTATGTGAGATGAAGTATGGGATCATTAAAGTGAAGCGGGCGTTTTTGTATGAGGAGAATGGGGTTGATGTGGTTGATGAGGTGTTTTTTGGATGGAGCGTGATGTGGGAAGATGAGGGGGAGTGGATTGAGGTTTGGACGCATTATGGGTATCGGGGGTGGATGGAGAGGAATTTGATTGAAGAGAAAAGCCGGGAGTGGATGGAGGAGAGGGAAAAGGCAGGGAATACGTATGTGGTGACACGCGGGTTTGCGGATGTGATGAGGGGAGCGCGGGTGCAGGCGCGGATGTTGGAGACGCTGGGACGGGGGTGTTTTGTGGAGAAAATGGGGGAGACGGAGAATGGGTATTGCAGGGTGAAACTGGCGAATGGGATCAGTGGGTTTGTGCCGGAGGTGGCATTAAGAAAAAGACTGGATTCGGATCGGTTTTTGTGGGGAAATCGGAAGAGAGGTTTTTGTGGAGCAGGGATTCCGGAGGGTGGTCGGAAGAGAAGTTTTCGGAGGAAGGTTGTGGAGTGTGCGAAGGGGTATCTTGGATGCCAGTACCGGTGGGGCGGGAAGGCGGCGGATGGGATTGACTGTTCGGGTGTGGTGTTTATGGTGTATTTGATGAATGGGGTTTTGATTTGGCGGGATGCGGATATCAGGGAAGGGTATCCGATGAAAGCGATCTGGAGAGAAGGGGAGGAGATGTGTCTGGTGGAGGAACGGGCGAAGGCCGGGGATCTGCTGTTCTGGGAGGGGGCATGGTGGGGATGTATCTGGGGGACGGCAGGTATCTGCACTGTACGGGGCATGAGAGGGGGTTTGGGTGCAGGGTGAATAGTCTGCGGAGAGGGGATGAGGATTTTCGGAAGGATCTGGCGGAGGCGCTGAAAGTGGTTGGGAGTGTTTTTTCGTGAAATGTAAAATTAAATGTGATTGTGTGCGGTGAAATTTGACAGATTTTTCTGAGTGGGAGTATAAAGATAAACTGACGGGGCTTTACAACTGGAATTATCTGGAAGTGGAAAGCTGGAGGAAAAGAGCGATGTACCGTGAAAAACAGGCATCGCGGGCGGCACGGGAGTAAATAAGACATATATAATTGACATCAGGAAATATCATTTTTGTATTGGAAATCCCTGAAAAAGTTTGTTATAATAATAACAAAGTCGAAAACAAAAGACAAAAGGCGGCTCAAACAGAGAGCAGGAAAAACAGAAATTCTGCTGATCTGATCTGCCGGAGCTGTCCATCAGAAGCAAAACAAGAAAGGGGTTCTGAACAATGGCAAGATTTACATTACCAAGAGATTTATACCACGGAAAAGGTGCTTTAGAGGCACTGAAAACATTTGAAGGAAAACGTGCAATCGTCTGTGTAGGCGCGGCTCCATGAAACGTTTCGGTTTCCTGGATCGCGCAGTAGACTACCTGAAAGAAGCCGGCATGGAAGTACAGCTTTTTGAGGGAATCGAGTCTGATCCGTCAGTCGAGACTGTTATGCGCGGAGCAAAAGCGATGGAAGAGTTCCAGCCGGACTGGATCGTAGCAATGGGCGGCGGATCTCCGATCGACGCAGCAAAAGCAATGTGGATCAAATACGAGTATCCAGACATCACCTTCGAAGAAATGTGCAAGGTATTCGGAATGCCGAAACTCCGCAGAAAAGCTCATTTCTGTGCAATTTCTTCTACATCCGGAACAGCAACCGAGGTAACCGCGTTCGCAGTTATCACAGACTATGAAAAAGGTATCAAATACCCGCTGGCAGACTTCGAAATCACGCCGGACGTTGCAATCGTAGATCCGGATCTGGCAGAGACGATGCCGCAAAAGTTAGTTGCTCACACCGGTATGGACGCTATGACCCATGCAATCGAGGCATACGTTTCCACCGCGAACTGTGACTTCACCGATCCGCTGGCACTGTATGCAATCAAGATGATTCAGGCAGACCTGGTAGATTCCTACAACGGAGATATGGCAAAACGTGACAGCATGCACAACGCACAGTGCCTCGCTGGTATGGCATTCTCCAATGCACTTCTTGGTATTGTTCACTCCATGGCACATAAAACAGGCGCAGCATTCGCTGATTACGGCGCTCACCTGATCCACGGCGCAGCAAACGCTATGTACCTGCCGAAGGTTATCGCGTTCAACGCAAAAGACGAGACTGCAGCAAAACGTTATGCAGTGATCGCTGACGAGATGAAACTTGGCGGCGAGACAACGGAAGAGAAAGTAAAACTCCTCATTGACTATCTGCGCGGCATGAACGACAAACTGAACATTCCGCACTGCATCAAGAACTACGGAAAAGACAGCTATCCGACCGAGCAGGGCTTCGTTCCGGAAGACGTATTCCTGGAGAGACTGCACGACATCGCTGTAAATGCCATCGCCGATGCCTGCACCGGATCCAACCCGAGACAGCCATCTGTTGAAGAGATGGAAAAACTGCTGAAATGCTGCTACTATGATACAGAAGTAGATTTCTAAAAAGAAAACATATCGAAATCCCTCCGTTCTCTGGGCGGAGGGATTTTTTGCGTCAGAGAATGAAATTTATTTGTGTGGATTTTATGTTTTTTATGCGAAATCCTGTGTCTGGACTGGAAAAACAGAGGCGTTTATGGTAGTATAGAACAGAATAGAAGTAAAAACGGGCGGCATGCGAGAACCGATGCCTTCCCCTGAAAATATGGAGGAAAATAAAATGGAACAGTATAAGAAAGAGTTCATTGAATTCATGGTCGAGAGCCAGGTATTAAAATTTGGAGAGTTCACCCTGAAAAGCGGAAGAAAATCCCCGTTCTTTATGAATGCAGCGCTTACGTAACCGGCAGCCAGTTAAAACGTCTCGGCGAGTATTACGCAAAAGCAATCCATGACAACTACGGGCTGGATTTTGACGTTCTGTTCGGACCGGCATACAAAGGAATTCCGCTCAGTGTTGTAACAGCAATTGCGATTCATGATCTCTACGGTGTAGAAGTACGCTACTGCTCCAACCGGAAGGAAGCCAAAGACCACGGTGGAGATGCAGGACTGCTGCTTGGAAGCAAGATCAAAGACGGTGACCGCGTTGTCATTATTGAGGATGTAACCACTTCCGGAAAATCCATCGAGGAGACCTTCCCGATCATCCAGGCACAGGGCAATGTGGAGATCAAAGGTCTGATGGTATCCTTAAACCGTATGGAGCGCGGAAAAGGCGATAAGAGCGCACTCGAGGAAATCCAGGAAACCTATGGCTTCCCGGCAAATGCCATTGTAACCATGGAGGACGTTATCACGTATCTGTACAACCGTCCATGCCAGGGCAAAATTCAGATCGATGACAAGATGAAGGCTGCCATTGATGCATATTATGAGGAGTACGGCGTGAAATAAGATGCGGTACACCGGGAAAGGGAGTTTTGCGCTATGAATGAAAAGATTTATAAAACCATGGGACGTGTCGGCGGCGGAAATATCGCTATGGGCGCCGTACTGGTTGTTGTTGGCGTGGCAACCGGTGTTCTGATGATCGTAAGCGGGGCAGGCCTGCTGAAACGACGCGGGGAAATCATGTTCTAAAAGCGCCTTTCAAAAAGAAAAAATGCCGGGATATTTCGGAAGCGCGTGCGCCGATGAGGTATGCCGGCGTTTCTGATAGCAGAGGGGAGAACAACGCAGAAAGGGGAAACGAAGATGAAGCAGGAGACGAAAGCCAGAATCCGCGTTGTGGGACGGATTTTATTTCTGGTGTATCTTCTTGCGCTCGTTTATTTTCTGTTTTTTGCAGAAGAATACGGGAGAAGAAACTTTTTTGAACTGGATTACCGTTACAATCTGGTGCCGTTTCAGGAAATCAGACGGTTCTGGATTTACCGCGAAAAGGTGGGATTCCTTGCCGCATTTTTAAATCTGGCGGGCAATGTGATCGGTTTTCTGCCGTTCGGCTTTATCGTTCCGGTGATGCACAAAAAAATGGAGAGTTTCTGGAAAGTATCGCTTCTTGGTTTTATGTTCAGCCTCTGCGTGGAGACGATTCAGCTCATCACGAAGGTGGGCTGCTTTGATGTAGATGATCTGATGCTGAATACGCTTGGAGCCATGATCGGCTGCGGCGCATTCCTGATCTGCAATAAATTCAGGAGATGGAAATATGGCGAGGAAGAAGTATAATTACAATTTTGTCCGGAAGCCGTCGGAAGGCGGAAAGGAAGCTCTCTATATGGCAGGTGCTTCGGTCTTTCTGTTTCTGCTGGCTTCGGTCGTATCGTTTGCATTCCGCGGAAACGGAGGCATTTTTCTCGGAGCAGCGGGACTGTTCTCATTCCTTCTGTCGGGATACGGCTTCTATGTGGGAATGAAGAGCTTTAAAGAAGAACAGGTCAGCCACAGAATGTCGGTTCTCGGCTCGATTACGAGCGGCGGCATGTTGGTCGCATGGCTGGCACTGTTTCTGATCGGTGTGAGATAAATGTACTCTCGTAAAATCAAGCACAGAAAGACTCCGGGAGTACATATAAAAGAAAAGGGGAAAAAGATGGATCGCGAACGTTTTGAAAAACAGCTGAATTTTATTCTGGAGATTGATAAAGAAAAACAGATCCTGCGCCAGACGCACATCCGCGGCTATTCGCGCCAGGAGGACGACGCGGAGCACGCATGGCACATGGCGGTGATGGCATTTCTGCTGCAGGAATATTCGAATGAGAAAATCGACATCGGCAGAACGGTGCTCATGCTGCTGATCCACGACCTCGTGGAGATTGATGCAGGCGACACGTATGCGTACGACGCGGAGGCAAACAAAACAAAAGACGAGAGAGAACACAAAGCGGCCGAGCGCATCTACGGCCTGCTGCCGGAGGATCAGGGAAAAATGCTGATGGATCTCTGGCTCGAGTTCGAAGCGTATGAGACACCGGAAGCGCGCTTTGCCCATGTGATGGACAATTTCCAGCCGCTGCTTTTAAATCATGAGAACGATGGAAAAGACTGGACCAGCCACAATGTGCGGATTTCCCAGCCGTTAAAACGAAACGAGAAGACGGCGACCGGCTCCGAGGAGATCTGGAGTTATATGGAAGAGATTCTCGAACAGAGTATCCGGGATGGAAAAATTATTGACGACCGGGAAGAAAAACAGGAATAAGTTAAGAAGAATGAGGGGCAGATCTGCCCCTCGTAACAGTTAAAGAGAAACAGAAAGGGATTTTTTTATGACGGATGAATTATTAAACGAGCGGTATGCGCTTGCAATTGAGCGGATCCGCCAGATTCCGGCGGAAAAAAGCGTTCCGCAGCCGTACCGCGATTTTTTTGCACAGATGGCACAGTACCTCTGCAAAATGGACCAGATCCGGAGCAGAATCGCAGAAGGATATCTAAAAACAGCATCCGAGGAAGAGCTGGCTGTTTTTAACCGCGAGCCGTATGAAGATGTGATCGGGGAGCGGTATGAGACCTCCTACGGAAACCCGGCGTTTGCCGTGCGGGCACTTGGTGAAACGCATGGAAGGAGCCTCTGCTGCCTGTACCGGGAGCTGGGAAATGCTGTTGTCTGGGTCTATGAGGACCGCCTGCTGGAGCTGACTGCGGCGATGGAGCTGTATCTCGAGTTGTATGCGATGTTCGAGGAGGAGACGCTGCCGTCCGCGCAGTATGTAAAAGAGAGCATTTACTGGTATGTGAGCGATTATGCCGAGGAGCGCCAGGAATACCAGGTGCGCGAAATCGTCGACCCGTCGCTGCACTTTGTGAAGGATATTGTGATGGAATCTGATCTGACGGATCTGCGGTATCTGTACCAGTACGGCGAATATATCACCGAAAATGAGAAGGGTACAGCCCGCTTTTTAAATACGTTCAGCCAGGAAGAAATCGACGCGATGGCACGCACCTACACAGAAGGCTTCCGCAAGTGCTTTCTCGTGGCGCGAAAAGATCTGTCGAAAAAGAAGACAGTCAGCATCCGCTTCCACATCGGTTTTGAGCGCATGATCCGTGCGGCAATATTACAGTTCCGCGAGATGGGACTCGAGCCGGTGATTTCCCGCGGCGCGCGGAGAACGTGGGTTGCCGGTGCGTCTGCGAATAAGCAGTATGACTACGATCACCGGAACGATGAGGCGCTGTATCTCAACGAGGATCTCGTGAAGAGACGGCTCCGCGCGATGCAGGTGAAATACGACGAGTACAAAGAACTGGCGGATGGCTATGCCGGCCCTGCCGTGGTGGAAACCTTCGGCGAAGTTCCGTTTGAGCCAGTAAATAAAAAACAGGCACTGCACTTAAACGAGCGCCAGCAAAAGCTCCGTGTCGGTTTCCAGAACGAGGCGGGCCAGATTGTAAACCGCTATATCAAGGATGACGAGTACGGCTACACGATCATCGCCTACCCGATGCCGGAGATCGATCCGCGCTACGAAAAAATTTTCCGTGAGATCGTAAAGATCAACACGCTCGATTACGAAAAATACCAGCGCATCCAGCAGTACCTGATCGATGCGCTCGACGAGGGCGTTTCCGTGCAGGTGCTTGGAAAAGGAGAGAACAGAACGGATCTGCGCGTGATGCTGCATCATCTGAACGATCCTGCGAAAGAGACGAATTTCGAGAACTGTGTTGCCGACTGCAATATTCCGGTCGGAGAGGTCTTTACTTCCCCGAGTCTTACCGGCACGACAGGCGTGCTCCATGTGACGGGAGTCTACCTGAACGAGCTGTATTACCGCGATCTCTGCCTGACGCTGACTGACGGCATGATCACCGCGTATGACTGCGCAAACTTCGAAAAAGAAGAGGACAATCGTACTTATATAGAAGAAAACCTGCTGTATCACCACAGGACGCTGCCGATCGGTGAGTTTGCCATCGGAACGAACACGACGGCGTACGTGATGGCAGAGCAGTACGGCATCGCCGGAAAACTGCCGATCCTGATCGCAGAGAAGATGGGCCCGCATTTTGCGATGGGCGACACCTGCTACGCGTGGGCGGAGGACAGCCCGATGTACAACCCGGACGGAAAAGAAGTAATCGCGCGCGAGAACGAGGTTTCGGCAAAACGGAAAGAAGATCCGTCGAAAGCATACTTCGGATGCCACACGGACATCACGATTCCGTACCGCGAACTGCAGTCGGTTGCGGTCGAAAAAGCAGACGGAACGACGATCCCTCTCATTGAGACGGACGCTTCGTCCTGCCGGGAACGGAAGAATTAAATGAACCTTTTGGCTGATTATGGGTTGACATTTCTGCGCCTGCTTAGTATATTATAAGCAGAACTGAATGATTAAAACATAAATATAAGCACAACTAATGAATAACGCTTAGAACAGTTAATCAGAAAAGGAGAACAACATGGCTAAAGTAGGAATTGTGATGGGCAGCGACTCTGATATGCCGGTAATGAGCAAAGCAGCCGACATGCTGGAAAAATTTGGAATTGAGTACGAGATGAAAATCATCTCTGCACACCGCGAGCCGGATGTATTTTTCGAATATGCAAAAACCGCAGAGGAGAAAGGCTTCAAGGTTATCATTGCAGGCGCAGGTATGGCAGCTCATCTGCCGGGTATGTGCGCAGCTATTTTCCCAATGCCGGTCATCGGAATTCCGATGCATACCACATCGCTTGGAGGTCGTGATTCCCTGTACTCCATCGTACAGATGCCGAGCGGCATTCCGGTTGCAACCGTTGCGATTAACGGCGGTGCAAATGCCGGAATCCTGGCAGCAAAAATTCTTGCAACTTCCGATCCGGAGCTGCTTGCAAAACTGAAGGCATATACACAGGAAATGAAAGAGCAGGTTGAGGCAAAAGACGCAAAACTTCAGGAAACAGGATACCGTAACTACAGTAAATAAGAAAAAGGACAAGGGAGGTTCACCATGGATTACAAGAACGCAGGAGTAGATATTGAGGCTGGATACAAATCAGTAGAATTAATGAAAGAGCACGTAAAGAAAACCATGCGCCCGGAGGTATTAGGCGGCCTTGGCGGTTTTTCCGGCGCTTTTTCTCTGGCAAAAATCAAAGAAATGGAAGAGCCGGTGCTGCTTTCCGGTACAGACGGATGCGGAACCAAGGTGAAGCTCGCCATGATTCTTGATAAACACGACACCATCGGCATTGATGCCGTTGCCATGTGTGTGAACGATATCGCATGTGCCGGCGGAGAACCGCTGTTCTTCCTCGACTACATCGCATGCGGAAAGAACTATCCGGAGAAGATCGCTTCGATCGTAAAAGGCGTTGCAGAAGGCTGTCTGCAGTCCGATGCGGCACTGATCGGCGGTGAGACCGCAGAGCATCCGGGCCTGATGCCGGAGGATGAGTACGATCTGGCAGGTTTTGCTGTCGGTGTATGTGACAAGAAAGACATGATTACCGGTGAAAATCTGGCAGCCGGAGACGTACTGATCGGCATGGCTTCCACCGGCGTTCACAGCAACGGATTTTCTCTTGTCCGTAAAGTTTTCGATATGACAAAAGATTCTTTAAATACATACTATGATGAGCTCGGCGCAACCCTCGGCGAGACCCTGCTTGCACCGACCCGTATCTACGTAAAAGCACTCCGTGCCATCAAAGATGCCGGTGTAACCGTAAAAGCATGCAGCCACATCACCGGAGGCGGCTTCTACGAGAACATTCCGCGTATGCTCAAAGACAACACCGTAGCCGTTGTACAGAAAGACAGCTACACCGTACCGCCGATCTTTGATCTGATGGCAAAGAAAGGCAATATCGACGAGCAGATGATGTACAACACCTTCAACATGGGTATCGGTATGGTACTGGCTGTTGATCCGGAAGATGTAGACGCAGCGATGAAAGCCATCCGTTCCACAGGAGATACGCCATATGTGATCGGCCACATTGAAAACGGAGAAAAAGGAGTACAGTTATGCTAAGATTAGCAGTTCTCGTCTCCGGCGGCGGCACGAACCTGCAGGCGATTCTGGATGCGATTGACGAGGGAATCATCACAAACGCGGAGGTTTCTGTTGTCATCAGCAACAATGCAGGAGCGTATGCGCTGGAGCGTGCGAAAAAGAAGGAGATTGATGCGGTATGCCTTTCCCCGAAGACCTTTGCATCGAGAGAAGCATTCAACGAGGCACTGCTGGCGAAACTGCAGTCGTACAACGTCGATCTCGTTGTGCTCGCAGGATGCCTGGTTGTGATCCCGCAGAGCATTGTGGATGCTTATCCGAATAAGATCATCAACATTCATCCGTCCCTCATTCCGTCGTTCTGCGGAACGGGCTATTACGGACTGAAAGTGCACGAGGGCGTATTATCCCGCGGCGTCAAAGTGACGGGAGCGACGGTTCATTTTGTGGACGGCGGAACAGACACCGGCCCGATTATTCTGCAGAAGGCAGTCGAAGTGCACGAGGGCGATACACCGAAGGCACTGCAGCAGCGCGTCATGGAAGAGGCCGAGTGGGTCATCATGCCGCGTGCGATTGATCTGATTGCAAACGGAAAAGTAACGGTAGAAGACGGACACGTAAAGATAAAGGAGTAAGAGCGATGAAAGTACTGATTGTAGGAAGCGGCGGAAGAGAGCATGCGATTGCCTGGAAGGTGGCGCAGAGCCCGAAGGTAGACAAGATTTACTGCGCTCCTGGAAACGCAGGAATTGCGGAGTACGCAGAGTGTGTCGATATTGCAGCGATGGAGTTTGACAAGCTTGTTGCTTTTGCGAAAGAAAAAGAGATTGACCTGACCGTCATCGGCATGGATGATCCGCTGGTCGGCGGTGTTGTCGATGCGTTTGAGGCAGAGGGACTGCGCGTATTCGGACCAAGAAAGAATGCGGCAATCCTGGAAGGATCGAAAGCGTTCTCCAAAGACCTGATGAAAAAATACCATATCCCGACGGCGGCATACGAGACATTCTCCGATCCAGAAGCGGCAGAGAAATATCTCGAGACTGCAAAATTCCCGATCGTGCTGAAAGCCGACGGTCTGGCTCTTGGAAAAGGCGTTCTGATCTGCAATACCTTAGAGGAAGCAAAAGAGGGCGTCAAGACGATCATGCTCGACAAGAAATTCGGCAGTGCCGGAAACGAGATGGTCATCGAGGAGTTTATGACGGGGCGTGAGGTTTCCGTTCTCTCCTTTGTGGATGGAAAGACGATCAAGACGATGAGTTCTGCACAGGATCACAAGAGAGCAGGAGACGGCGACACCGGCCTGAACACCGGCGGTATGGGCAACTTCTCCCCGAGTCCGTTTTATACCGAAGAAGTGGATAAGTTCTGTAAGAAATATATCTATCAGCCGACCGTAGATGCGATGGCAGCCGAGGGAAGACCGTTTAAGGGAGTTATCTTCTTCGGACTGATGCTGACACCGGACGGACCGAAGGTGCTCGAGTACAATGCCCGCTTCGGCGATCCGGAGGCACAGGTTGTGCTTCCTCGTATGAAGACAGACATCATTGATGTATTTGAAGCCTGCATCGACGGAACTCTCGACCAGATCGACCTGCAGTTTGCAGATAATGCGTGTGTCTGCATCGTACTGGCTTCGAACGGTTATCCGGTTTCCTACGAAAAAGGATTCCCGATCCGCGGACTCGAGACGTTCAAAGAGCATGAGGGCTATTACTGCTTCCATGCAGGAACGAAGTTCAAAGACGGCGAGATCGTGACAAACGGAGGCCGTGTCCTCGGCGTGACAGCACTTGGCGATACCTTGAAAGAGGCACGTGCGAATGCATATAAGGCTGTTGAATGGGTTGACTTTGACAATAAATATTACCGCCATGATATTGGAAAAGCGATTGACGAAGCGTAACGTGAATGTGAATTTTAATTTTGAGTAAAATGGAGCCGCCAGAATCCCGGTGAAAGGGAAATCTGGCGGCTTTGTCTTTTTATTCAGAAAAGGGAATAAAGCGCCGCCGTTCCGGATACAATAGTAAGGAGATCCTTTGCTTTTTAGCAGAATCAGAACAGGAAAGGCGGTCGGAAAAGATGGGAATCGTTTGTCTGGCGGGGATTTTTGCCGTATTTCTTCTGCTTGCATGGACGCTCTGCCGGGCGGCAGGATGGGAGAAAGAACGGGAAGATCTGGAACAGGAGCAGTACCTGAAAGAGTGGCGGGAGAAAAAGTTGAAAAATCGAAAAAATTTGAAATTAAGTGTTGACATTTGGCGGGTGGAATGCTATACTAACGAAGTCGGTTGGTGATACAGATAAAAAGCCAACAGATAAAACACTGATGTGGGGTCTTAGCTCAGCTGGGAGAGCATCTGCCTTACAAGCAGAGGGTCATAGGTTCGAGCCCTATAGGCCCATATTTTATGAAAAACGGTGTTGAAAATGAATATGGCGAGATAGCTCAGTTGGCTAGAGCACGCGGTTCATACCCGCGGTGTCGAGGGTTCGAATCCCCCTCTCGCTACTTATGGAACCCTTGAGAAATCAAGGGTTCTTTTGGCTTTATGGACAGTATGATGATATGGCTGTCATGTCAAAATCGTGTCTTGAAATCCACAGGGATTTGTGAGAAAATAAGACTACCTAAGAGCTTGTTTTGGGCTCTGAAAGTAAATAAAACAGTAATGGATAGAAGAAAGATAAGGAAAAAACAATGATAGAGTTTAATAAACCACCTTTTATTGGAACAGAACTGGAATACATCCGCCAGGCGGCAGAGGAAAACAACAAGCTGTGCGGCGACGGTCCTTTTACGAAGAAATGTTCTGCCTGGATGCAGGACAATTTCAACGTAAAACATGCGATGCTTACGACATCCTGCACCCATGCACTGGAAATGGCAGCTTACCTGTCTGAGATTCAGCCGGGCGACGAAGTGATCATGCCGTCCTACACGTTTGTTTCCACTGCAGATGCCTTCGTTCTGCGCGGAGCAAAAATCGTCTACGTGGATATCCGTCCGGATACGATGAACATCGACGAGACCAAGATTGAGGATGCTATCACCGAAAAAACAAAAGCGATTGTTCCGGTTCACTATGCGGCGTTGCCTGTGAAATGGATACCATCATGGATATTGCAAAACGCCATAACCTGAAGGTTGTAGAGGATGCGGCACAGGGCGTGAGCGCGTACTACAAGGGAAAAGCCCTTGGAACGATCGGCGATTTTGGCTGCTACAGCTTCCATGAGACGAAAAACTATACGATGGGAGAGGGCGGCGCGCTGCTGTTCCAGGATGAGAATTATCTGGAAAAAGCAGAGATCCTTCGTGAAAAGGGAACGAACCGCAGCAAGTTTTTCCGCGGACAGATCGACAAATATACCTGGATCGACTACGGTTCCTCCTATCTGCCGAGTGATATGAATGCGGCTTACCTGCTTGCAGAACTCGAGGAACATGAGAAAATCGACAGAAAGCGGATGGCCATCTACAACTATTACCATGAGCAGCTCCGTCCGCTGGCTGAGGCTGGAAAGATCGAGCAGCCGGTTGTGCCGGAAGGCTGTGTACATAATGCACATATGTACTTCATCAAGGCAAGAAATCTGGAAGTGCGTACAAAACTGATCAACTATATGAAAGAGCGCGGTGTGATGTGTGTCTTCCATTACGTTCCGCTCCATACCTCCCCGGCCGGACAGAAGTTCGGTGTTTTCCACGGAGAGGACAAATACACAACAAAAGAGAGCGAGCGCCTGATGCGTCTGCCGATGTTCTACAGCCTGTCTGAACAGGATATGGCATATGTCGTAGAGTGCCTCATGGACTTTAAAGAGTGGTAACATTTCATGTATGAGAAGTTTTTAAACTACTTTACGGACTATATTTTCGTGAAGGATGAGCCGCAGAAAGCCGATGTGATTTTTGTGCCGGGAAACGGATATCCGCAGATGGCGGCGCACGCGGCAGAACTCTGGAAAGAAGGATTTGCGCCGTATGTGCTTCCGTCGGGAAGATACAGTACTGTGCTCGGGCATTTCGCCGGTGTACAGGATCTTGCGGAGCAGTACGGCGGAAACTATGAAACCGAGTGGGAGTTTCTGCGGACGGTACTGCAGAAAAACAGCGTGCCGGAGAAAGCGATTCTAGCGAAGACCAGGCGACGTATACGTATGAAAATGCACTGCGGTCACGGGAAGTGACAGATGCGGCGGGCATCGAGGTAAAAAAAGCGATCCTCTGCTGCCGGAATCTCCATGCGAGACGGTGTATTCTGTATTACCAGCTTGTCTACCCGGAGACAGAGTTTTTTGTCTGTCCTTCGGATATTGAGTTCACCAGAGAAAACTGGCATACAAAGGGTGAATGGATCGACCAGGTGTTAGGAGAAATGGAGCGCTGCGGCGGTCAGTTCCACAAGATTCTGCGGGAACTGCCGGCGGATTCTGAATTTTAACACCAGTAGACAAGAAGTCCTCAGCTTCTAAAGTGGTGGGATGAATTGTTAAAAGAAACATAACGGCAGTGGTAGGCGGAGAGAAATCGGTATCCTCCACTGACATGAGGAAAGTCACAGTCGAACTATTCTCGACATGTCAGACTCTGTGAAAATACCGATTGTGAGTTGAAACGAAAAGATTTATAAAAAAGAGCGGAAATTGTGGTAAAATTGCGGCTCGTATGGTATACTATCGTTAAGTTAAGTTTCTAATCTAAAGCAAAGGTTGGTGGACAGTATGAATAAGATTGATGAAGTATTAGAGCTTTTAAAACAGAGAGAACGTGAGAACGAAAAACCGAAAAACGTGATTTTATGGGTTCTTGCCATTGTCGGAGCGGTAGCGGCAGTTGCAGGAATCGCATACGCAGTATACCGGTTTGTAACTCCGGATTATCTGGAAGACTTCGAAGATGATTTCGATGACGATTTCGACGATTACTTCGAGGATGAAGACGAAGATAAGTAGGATGGAAAAAAGAAACTCCGGTGCCGGAACGTGGTACCGGAGTTTTTCTGTCCGGAAATCAGTTTGACATAGAAGGAGAAGAGAATGAAAAAAGGAGAAATTTACGAGGGAGTCGTGGAAAGAATCGATTTCCCGAATAAAGGACGTGTACATGTGGAGGGCGAGACGGTTACCGTGAAAAATGCAATTCCGGGACAGAAGATCCGCTTTCAAATCAACAAAAAAAGAAAGAACCGCATGGAGGGCCGCCTGCTCGAAGTAACAGAAAAATCCCCGATGGAAAAGCGCGATCCGGTCTGCAGTATTTTCCCGTCCTGCGGCGGATGCATGTACCAGACGATGAGTTATGAGGATCAGCTTGCAATGAAGGCCGGTCAGGTGAAAAAACTGCTCGACGATGCCCTCGTGGAGGCCGGCCAGGTCAATGAGGCGGGGGAGGCCGATTATCCGTTCCTTGGAATCAAAGGAAGTCCGAAGGAGTTTGCATACCGGAATAAAATGGAGTTTTCCTTCGGCGATGAATACAAGGACGGCCCGTTGTCTCTCGGACTTCATAAAAAGGGAAGCACCTACGATGTCCTGACCGCGTGCGACTGCAAAATCGTGCATGAGGATTTCACAAAGATTCTGACCTGCGTGCTGGCGTACTTTAAAGAGCGGAACGCAAGTTACTACCACAAGATAAGCCACGAGGGTTACCTGCGCCACCTGCTGGTTCGAAGAGCCGAGAATACCGGAGAAATCCTGGTAAATCTCGTCACCACAAGCCAGGAAGAGTGGGATCTGATGCCGCTCGTGCAGGAAGTGCTTGGTCTGCCGCTGGAAGGAAAGGTTGTCGGATTCCTCCATATCATAAATGATTCCCTGGCAGATGTTGTAAAGAGCGATGAGACAAAAGTGCTCTACGGACAGGACTACTTCTATGAAGAACTCCTCGGACTGAAATTCAAGATCACCCCGTTCTCCTTCTTCCAGACCAATTCCCTTGGCGCGGAAGTTCTCTACAGCACCGCCCGCGAGTCGTCGGCGAGACGAAAGACCGCACGATCTTCGACCTCTACAGCGGAACCGGAACCATCGCCCAGATCCTTGCACCGGTCGCAAAAGAAGTGATCGGCGTGGAAATCGTGGAAGAAGCTGTTACAGCTGCAAAAGAGAACGCAGAGGCAAACGGCCTTACCAACTGCAGTTTCCTCGCCGGAGACGTGCTGAAGGTGATCGATGAAATCGAAGAAAAACCGGACTTCATCGTTCTTGATCCACCGCGCGAAGGAATCCATCCGAAGGCTCTGCCGAAGATAGTTGATTTATATAGGTGTGAAAAAATGCTTTACATCTCCTGCAAGCCGACTTCTCTTGCGCGGGATCTGGTAGAGTTTGCAAAATATGGATACCGTGTAGAAAAAGTCTGCTGTGTTGATATGTTTCCGGGAACGGTGCATGTGGAGACGGTTGTTCTTTTGTCCCAACTGAAACAAAAGCCGGATATATCTCACAGGTAAAGAGAAAATGCGGAATTGAGGTTGGAAAGAATTTGCGCGTTGCAACGAGGAGAATGGACTGCTTGCAGGGCAATTCGACGACTGCCGCGACAGACTTGGAACTTGTTCCAAGTCCTAATTTACCTAAAAATGAAGATAGCAGGCAACCGCAGTGTCCAGAAGATAAAGAGAGTGCAATTGTGGAGGCATTGAAGCATTTTAAGATGAATAGTTAATAAAGAGAGGTGCAGATGCTATGCCAGGTATACTCGTGTTGAAGATGATGAAAATTTAAATCGTGGAATTACATTCTCACTGAAAAAATCCGGATATGAGGTTTTTTCAGCAGAATCAGTGAAAAAAGCGAAAAGAATTGCAAGTGATAATAATGTGGATGTTACCATTTGTGATGTGAATCTTCCGGATGGGAATGGACTGGAATTTGTAAGGTGGATGAGATGCAATTATAATACATACATTATTTGCCTTACAGCATTAGATCAGGAGATGGATCAGGTCATGGGATATGAAGCAGGGGCAGATGATTATATTACAAAGCCGTTTAGTCTTTCGGTACTTCTTTTGAAAATAGAAGCACATTTCCGCCGCAGACAGGAGAAAAC
>ENA-OQIR01000345-OQIR01000345.1-human-gut-metagenome-genome-assembly--contig:-NODE-345-length-21134-cov-2.146475_pt1 | contig 21134 bp, 25 predicted proteins | sample MGYA00242580_ERZ504745 | MGnify/ENA primary metagenome ERZ504745 (study PRJEB26092, sample SAMD00036214) | human gut metagenome | host: Homo sapiens | study: EMG produced TPA metagenomics assembly of... | reverse complement strand
CGTAGTCACCGATGCGCGTGACCTGCGAGGGGATGTTGAGCTTCTTGTGGTGGTTGACGAACGCGAACGCGCCCGTGTCGATGACCTGCAGGCTCGACGGCAGGCCGAGCGTCGTGTCCTCCTGACCGAGGATGCGGTCCCACGCGAAGGCCCACGGGCCGATATACGTCAGGCAGTTCGGCAGGCGCAGCTCGGCAAGCATGGTGCAGCTGTAAAACGCATGATCCTCGATGCGCTTGAGGCGGCTGCAGGCGCCCGCGCGCACGAACGTGAGCGTGTCGCAGCCGTAGAAAGCGTACTTGTCAATGAGCTCGAGCTTGCGCGGCATGTTGATGGCCGAGAGGTACTCGTCCGCATAAAACGCATGGTCGCCGATGGTGACGGGTGCGACCAGGTTCGTGTTGCAGCCGATGAACGCATAGTCGCCGATGGTCGTGTGGAACTTGCCCTCGCCGTCGTAGTTGCAGGTGACGGTGCCGCAGCCGAAGTTGCAGTACTTGCCCACCGTGGCATCGCGATGTAGGTCAGGTGGCTGACCGTGTTGCCCTCGGCAAAGTCGGCGTTCTTCGTTTCGACATAAGCGCCCAGATGGCAGCCCTCGGCGGTTTTGGTGCCGACGCGCACATGGGTGAAGGGTCCGATCTTGTTGTTGGGGCCGATGTGGCTCCCATAGCACTGGCTGGCATTGATCGTGGACCCGGCGTCAACGACGGTATCCTCCAGCAGGGTGTTGGGGCCGATGACGCAGTCCGGGCCGATGACCGTCTGGCCGCGCAGGATGCAGCCCGGCAGGATGGTCGCACCGGGGGCAATGACGACCTCCGGCTCAATGCAGACGTTATCGCTGATAAAATTCACGCCGTTATCCAGATGGCGCTCAAACGTGGCGGCATAGCGCTGCTGTGCCAGCTCGAAATTCTCTCTTGCGGTAGACATATAGCGGTTCTTCCTTTTATACACTCATTTCGTGCCCGCGGCGCACGGGGGCTGCCGACGGGCCTTATATCTATATATTGTATAACATGCGGCGCATTTTAGCAAGCCGAAAAACGCCGTTCGCCGCAAAAATTTACCGCGGAACTCAAAAAGAAAAAAGTGACAGTTCAAAAAATATTTCGAACTTCCCACCCATTATAAAATACACGATTTTTGTGCAAATTGCAATACCTGAACCAAAAAAGTTTGGCTACTTTTCAGCGAAACTATTGAGCATTTTTTTAACAATCTACTGGAAATCTGTCTTTCGGTCTGTTATAATGGACTATGCAAACATGATTTATGTGATGCAAACACGTCACCAATTTGGGAGGTAACTATGAGCAAGAAATTCTTGTATCTGTTCAAAGAGGGCCATGACGCCTTCGGCGGCGACCAGACCACCATGAAGAACACTCTGGGTGGTAAGGGTGCCGGCTTGGCCGAGATGACCCACGCCGGCATGCCGGTTCCGCAGGGCTTCACCATCACCACCGAGGCCTGCACCCAGTACTATGCTGACAACCGTGAGATCAACGATGAGATCAAGGCAGACATCTTCAAATACATGGGCATCCTCGAGGAGCAGACCGGTAAGACCTTCGGCTCCATCGAGAACCCCCTGCTGGTTTCCGTCCGTTCCGGCGCACGTCAGTCCATGCCCGGCATGATGGACACCATCCTGAACCTCGGCCTGAACGATCAGGCTGTTGAGGGTCTGGCCAAAAAGACCAACAACCCCCGTTTTGCCTACGACTGCTACCGCCGCTTCATCCAGATGTACTCTGACGTCGTCATGGAGCTGGGCAAGAGCTTCTTCGAGGAGCGCATCGACGCTATGAAGGAGCGCAAGGGCGTCAAGCAGGACGTTGAGCTGGACGCCAACGACCTGAAGGAGCTCGTCAAGGAGTTCAAGCAGATCTACCTTGAGAAGCAGGGCGAGGAGTTCCCGCAGGATCCCAAGGAGCAGCTGATCGGTGCCGTCAAGGCCGTTTTCCGTTCCTGGGATAACCCCCGCGCCAACGTGTATCGTAAGATGAACGAGATCCCCTACGAGTGGGGCACTGCCGTCAACGTGCAGCAGATGGCCTTCGGTAACTCCGGTATGCGTTCCGGCACCGGCGTTGCCTTCACCCGTAACCCCGCCACCGGCGAGAAGAAGCTGATGGGCGAGTACCTGATCAACGCTCAGGGCGAGGACGTCGTCGCCGGTATCCGTACGCCTTCTCCCATCAGCAAGCTGCATGAGGAGATGCCCGAGGTCTACGATCAGTTCGTTGAGATCGCTACCCGCCTCGAGAACTACTACAAGGATATGCAGGACATGGAGTTCACCATCGAGGATGGCAAGCTCTTCATGCTGCAGACCCGTAACGGCAAGCGCACCGCCCAGGCTGCTCTGCAGATCGCCTGCGACCTGGTCGACGAGGCGTTATCGACGAAAAGACCGCTGTTCTGCGCGTCGAGCCCAAGCAGCTGGACACCCTGCTGCACCCGCAGTTTGACGCTGCCGCTCTGAAGGCCGCCGAGGCAATCGGCAAGGGCCTGGCCGCTTCTCCGGGATCTGCCTGCGGCCGCGTCGTATTCTCTGCTGAGGAAGCCGAGGAGAAGGTCAAGGACGATGCCTGGAAGAAGGTCGTTCTGGTCCGTCTCGAGACCTCTCCCGAAGACATCGTCGGTATGCAGGTCTCTCAGGGCATCCTGACCGTCCGCGGCGGTATGACCAGCCACGCTGCTGTCGTCGCCCGCGGCATGGGCACCTGCTGTGTCTCCGGCTGCGGCAACGATAACAACGTCGCCATTGACTATGACGCCAAGGTCATCACCATCAACGGCCACACCTTCCACGAGGGTGACTGGATGAGCATCGACGGCTCCACCGGCAACGTCTACGAGGGCCAGATCGCTACTGTCGCTTCCACCGAGAACGCCAACTTCAAGCGCTTCATGGGCTGGGCTGACGCAAACCGCCAGATGAAGGTCATGACCAACGCCGACAACCCGCGTGACGCGCAGAACGCCGTTGACATGGGTGCCGAGGGCATCGGTCTGTGCCGTACCGAGCACATGTTCTTCGCTGAGGACCGCATCAAGGCTGTCCGTGAGATGATCTGCGCCCGTACCGTTGAGGAGCGCAAGGCTGCCCTGGCTAAGGTAGAGCCGTTCCAGGAGGCCGACTTCACCGCTATGTACCGCATCATGGGCGAGCGTCCGATGACCATCCGTTATCTGGATCCGCCGCTGCATGAGTTCCTGCCCACCAAGGCCGAGGACATCGAGGCTCTGGCTAAGGACATGGGTATGACCACCGAGGAGCTGAACAACGTGGTTGTCAGCCTGCACGAGTTCAACCCCATGATGGGTCACCGTGGCTGCCGTTTGGCTGTTACCTATCCCGAGATCGCCGAGATGCAGACCAACGCTGTCATCAAGGCTGCCCTCAAGGTTTCTGCCGAAACCGGCAAGATGATCACCCCCCACATCATGATTCCTCTGGTTGGCGAGGTCAAGGAGCTGAAGTTTGTCAAGGACGTTGTCGTCAAGACTGCCGATGCCCTGATCGCCGCTGCCGGTGTTGACATGAAGTACGAGGTCGGCACCATGATCGAGATCCCGCGTGCCGCTCTGACCGCCGGCGAGATCGCCAAGGAAGCTGACTTCTTCAGCTTCGGCACCAACGACTTGACCCAGATGACCTTCGGCTTCAGCCGTGACGACGCTGCCAAGTTCCTGACTGCCTACTACGACGCCAAGATCTACGAGAGCGATCCGTTCCAGCATCTGGATCAGATCGGCGTTGGCAAGCTGGTCAAGATGGCTGCCCACGATGCCGCGCGACCAACCCGAACCTGGGTCTGGGCATCTGCGGCGAGCACGGCGGCGATCCCAGCAGTGTCGAGTTCTGCCACAACGTTGGCCTGGACTACGTCAGCTGCTCTCCCTACCGTGTTCCCATTGCCCGCCTGGCCGCCGCACAGGCTGCTATAAAAAATCCGAGAGCGTAAAATTGTTGCATAAAATGTACAATTCGCTCGCGTAAATAGCTAATGCGAAGCGCATCGCCTGTAAAAAGGTGGTGCGCTTCGCGTTTTTAATGGAATTTAGAGATATACAAGGGGGAAGTGTACCGTTTTGCGGGAATGGTGGGATGATCTGTTTTCCCCCATACCCCCTTTCAGCTGGCTGAAGTGATAAACAGCCTGCTGAAAAAAGAGAATATCGTATCCTTAGCACCTTATCTGTGATTTACAGGCAAGGTGCTTTTTTTATTACACAGAGTTGGAGGTCAAAACTATGGGGAAATATCAAAAAAATATCGAAGCTGCCCGGCAGATAAGCGTGGTACAGTATCTTGAAACTTATCGCCCCGGTGAACTTGTCCGTAAAACTGATCGGGAATACTGCACCCGGTCACATGATAGTCTCATCATCACAATTGGCAATGGAAAGTTTCATTGGTACTCTCATGATGTGGGAGGTAATAATGCCATTGATTATCTGACTAAGGTTGAGGGGATGGACTTTGTATCTGCGGTTCGTCTGCTGAACGAGATGACGCCTGCCCCTGTTTCTGTTCAGCTGGCTAAAACAATTCCAGTCAAACAGAGTACACCACGCAAATTTGAACTGCCTGCACCCGACCGCAACGCTGAGGCTGCCGCAGCCTATCTAATGCAGCGCGGTATCAGCCCTAAGGTCCTGCGCTACTGCGTGGGCAGCGGCATCCTGTACCAGACCACGCGCGGAAACTATCGCAACTGCGTTTTCGTAGGCAAGGATGAGCATGGCGTGGCGCGCTGCGCGTTCCAGAGAGGCTGTCAGGGCACTTTCCGTGGCGATGTTTCCGGCAGTCAAAAGCAATACGGCTTTTTGATTTCCGCCGAAGACCCGGAGTGCGATACCGTGGAGATTTATGAAGCGCCTATTGATGCCATGTCCGGTGCGACTCTGCGCCAGTATAAGCACGATAGGCCCTGGCGCGGTGTGCATTATCTGGCGCTGGGTGGGCTGAACCACCAGCCTATTGACTATTTCCTTGCACATCATCCTGCCGTAAAAACGGCAGTACTCTGCTTTGACCGTGATGAGCCGGGGCGAAACTTCGCGGGAACCGTCGCGAAAAAACTCACAGAAAAAAATCTCGTGGTGGTAGATATGCCCCTGCCGTGGGTAAGGACTATAACGAATATCTGGTAGCAGCTAAAAAGCTGATTTCCATGGAAAGATGAGGTTGAACATGAAAACAATAGCTGTTGCAAATCAAAAAGGCGGCGCGGGCAAAACGACCACTGCCGTGAATCTTGGCACCTCGCTGGCCGCTATGGGCTACAAGGTGTTGTTGGTAGATGCCGACTCGCAGGGGGACTTAAGCAGTTACCTTGCTACACCGGTGCTGCCAACAGTGCCACTCTCAGCGACCTGATGGAATCCGTTATTTCAGATGAACCGGCACCGGATGTAGTGATGCACCATGAAGAACAGGTGGATTTTATCCTCTCGGACATTGGGCTGTCGGATATGGAAGTTCGACTGGTCAATGTAATGGCACACGAGCGCATTATGGCGCAGGCTTTGGAGTCGTTCAAGGACAAATACGATTACTGCCTGATCGACTGTATGCCATCGCTGGGTATCCTTACGGTGGCTTCGCTTGTGGCTGCTGACCGGGTGCTGATCCCTGTGCAGGCACAGCATTTTGCCCTGAAAGGCGTGGTGTCGCTGTTCAAATCCATCAATCAGATCACGCACCGCATCAAGCCGGAGCTTGAAATTGACGGCATTGTTCTGACCATGGTGGACCGGCGCACCAACCTAAGCAAAGATGTCTGTGCCGCTTTGCGGAGTTCCTACGGTCACGCGCTGAAAATTTACCGCACGGAAATTCCCGTGAGCACGCGCACTGCGGAAAGCGCCTCCAGCGCCCACAGCGTGCTGCGCTACGATGCCAGCGGTCCTGCAAGCATCGCCTATAAAACCTTGGCAAAGGAGGTCGTGGACAATGAGAGAGTACGGCAGCAATATCATACTCCCCTCGCTCGATAATCTCTTTTCCAGGGAGCAGGAACGGCAGGATGCCAAGTTGGAGAAAATCCAGATCCTGCCGCTGTCGGAGCTGTACCCCTTTGAGGGGCATCCGTTTCAGGTTCGCGATGATGAGGAAATGAACAAGATGGTGGACAGCGTCAAAGAATATGGCGTGATGACCCCCGCCATCGTTCGCCCGCGACGGGACGGTGGATATGAAATTGTAGCCGGGCACCGCCGCTGCCACGCCAGCCAGCGCGCCGGAGTGGACACCATGCCCTGCATTGTGCGGGACATGGACGATGATACCGCCATTATTTTGATGGTGGATTCCAACTGCCAGCGTGAGCATATTCTGCCGAGCGAAAAGGCCAAGGCGTACCAGATGAAGTTGGAGGCAATCAACAGAAAGCTCGGTAGACCGTCAAAAGAAAGGGGCTGTTGCACATCGTTTTGGATGAAAGTGCAGAATCGCCCCTAAGAATTAGACATATAATCGAACAATAGGAAAAAGCATGTGCATCACAAATCCATTGAAAATTTCTGATTTTCAAGGAAATCTGTTGCACATGCTTTTATTTTCACAAAAACATGCTTTTTATTTTTCGATTCTACGAATAAAAGAGGGGCTGTCACATGTGCAACAGCCCCTTTTCTGCTGTGTTTTTTGTGGGAGTATTTGGAAAAAGCCCCCCTTGTGGGCATCAAACGGGAAAAATACGATTTGGCTAGGAACCGTGCCGGTAGCCGTTACAGAATCGGAACGTTATTGTCCAGTGAATGCTGCTGTAAAAATGAATAGACCAAAATATAGCACATACCCTGTCCCAAAAAGAACAGGCTATAATTGAACCGCTCTACAGGGCCAGTCTCATACCGCAAGCCTTTTGGCTGTTTGGAGACAGACATTATTCTCTACTTCCCTTTCCGTCTTTCTTGAAAGAACATTAGAAATGTGTTTTTACTGGACAGTAGCCTCCTTCCTTTTTTATGGATTCTTTGGATGCGGCGTAAATCAAAAAAGGTGCAACAAACAAGGGCCCGGCACAACTCCTTAAACACTGCATTTTGTACAATTTTCAGAAAAAAGCATTTGTAAAAAGATAACCGGGCAATTGTTGATTTGTATTGATTTCTTGATTCTTTTGTGTATAATTTTAGTTGTATTGGATGAAATAGTTTTATTTTATGACGCGATTTCTCTACTTTCAATTGCATAACACGTCCTTTGACGCAAGTGCCGTGTTTCATTTTCGGATTTAAGGAGGCGCCTGTGAACCGAAACTCTATCAATCGAAACCATTTGAAACCGAGGAAATAAATGTGGTTGATACAGCTGAACGTCTTGCTAGGGTTAATGCCAGCGATTGCCGCCGAGCCACGGGGCCGGTATCTGTGGTGATTCAGGAGAATACGGAGGATTCCCTGCACTTGTCCTTGTGCGATGGTATCCAGAGCTCTGTCGCAAAGTGCCGATTCAGGAAATCCAAAACCATCCGCCTATTCTGCACAAGCATAATTATTATGAAATGACCTTCGTGCTGCGGGGGGAGGTCGATATACGGATTGAGGATGAAGTGCATCGGTATCGGCAGGGGGATGTTTGCCTGCTGAATCGGAACACGTACCATGCGGAACAAGTGTGTTCCAACGTGACCCTTGCGTTTCTGTGTTTTTCCCCCAGATGATGGTGGAATATAGCGGTTACCCGTTCGCAGATTTTTACCCCGAGAATGAAATGGATTTCGCTCACTTTTTTGAGAGTGATTGCGAAAACTGCCCGGAAGGAATCAAAAGTTTTCTGGAATTTCGCAGATGTACGCAAGAAGGACAGGGTGCAGCGGAAGAACTGCTGTTTCGGATCCGGCAGGAGCTGGTGCTACATCAGCCGGGATGCATTTATATGCTATATGGACTGATGACGCGCCTGCACTTTACACTGGCACAGTCAGAATGCTATTGCAGACAGTACACCGAGGTCAAGACGGCGCCGGACCTTGATTTGGTCCAAAAAATCCAGCAGTATGTGGAGGGGCGCCGGTGCCGCTTTTCCCGCAAGGAGATTGAGGAAACGCTGCATTATAATCGGGATTATCTGAACCGAATTTTCCGCCAGTATACCGGTTTTACGCTGGGGGACTACTGCCGCACGGTATGCATGGAGGAGGCAGCGCACCGGCTGCTGCATACCAGCGATACCATCGAACGGATTGCAGAGCAAGTAGGGTTTCCCAATCGAACGCAATTTTACCGCGTTTTTCAACAATATTACCACACCACGCCCTGCGTGTACCGCAAAACAAAAAGACAAGAGGCGGAGCAGCAACCCTCGGAAGCTTGCGATGCCTTTGTGTAGCAAAAATCAACATAAAACAACCTAAAAATGTGAAAGAAATCGCCTGCCGCGGCAAAGAAGTCGTGCTTATGGATCTGATGGGCCGTACGCTTGCTGTTGAGGGCGTGTTGGAAAAAGCAAATTTGGTGGACGGTTACATTGTGATACGCAGCTCCTGTCGGAAGAATGACAAAAAATGGTGTCGCTATAAGCAGCAACACCATTTTTTGTTAAATTTATAATTATACCATGTTGTAGAAAAATAGAAATGCTATTTGCAGACTATTTTGTAAAGAACTTGTTGAAAAGAAAGACACAAGCACAATTTATGAAATGGAAAGAAAAAACTTGTTGAAAGTTGGATATTTTGCGAGTTTTTCCTTGACATTTCCGGGAAAAGGATGCTATAAATGTAGAAGAAAGGGCGAAAAACAGGATGCGGAATGGTTTTGGCCCGGTTGTTTTGGATGGAAGAATTGCATTTTTGTGTATTTAAGCGAACTAAGACGCGGGATTGGCGCGCCGAAAAGGAAGGTGTTATGGATGAAAACTCTGTTTCATGTAAAGGGGGTTCCTTTTTTTCAGTCGGTGGTCAGGTAAATAACTCGACTTCCTACAGCGCTGAAAAAGTAGAGACCGTCTTTTCCCATGTGAAAGACTTTGGACTCAACACAGTGGCGGCGCCGGTTTACTGGGAACTTCTGGAACCGGAAGAGGGACATTATGATTTCGCCCAGACCGATATGTTGATGCAGGCCGCCCGGCGCCATGGGCTGCGGCTCGTTCTGCTTTGGTTTGGGACCTGGAAAAACGGCAACTCCCACTATATCCCTCGCTGGATGAAACTGAACGGAAAACGGTTTCCCATGGCCAAAAGCGCCGATGGGGTTCCGGTCTGTTCTCTTCGCCGCATTTTGCAGCAACGCAGAAGGCCGACTGCGCTGCTTTCTGCGCGATGTGCACCCATGTTGCACAAAACAATGCAGATGAGACGGTTATCGGTATCCAGGTTGAAAACGAACCCGGCCTGATGGGGACACCCAGAGATTACGGCGCTGAGGCGGAAGAACGGTTCCGCCAGACGGTGTCCGATGCGGTTGCGGAATTTGCCGGGCGTTCCGGCACCTGGGAAGAGGTGTTCGGGGAGGATGCCGCGGAGTGTTTTACAGTCTGGTCGGTAGCGGTGTATATCGATGAAATCGTCCGGGCAGGCAAGGAGTGCCTTTGTCTGCCGATGTACACCAATGTATGGCTGGGTGAGATGCACAATCGAGTGCCCGGCGTGGATTACCCTTCCGGCGGCGCGGTGAGTAAGCTGCTGCCTCTGTTCCGCAAAGGCGCTTCCCACCTGGATGCGATTTCGCCGGACATCTATTTGCAGGATCAGGCTACATGGAATGTGCTGAACCGAGCCTACGGCAATGATCAGCCTTATTACATTCCGGAGCTGTTGCCCGGTGCACTGTCAGTGACCCGTGCAATCCAGGCGGTGGCTAAAAATGAACTTTGCGGTGTGCATTTCTTTGCGGCGGATGCTTTCTGTCAGGGGCTGGCGGAGGCGTGCCGGAGCACTTTGCCGAAGCCCTTCAAGGGCTGCAGACTTTGGCCCGGATGGCCCCGTTGATCCAGCGCTACCAGGGCAGTGGTAAGCTGTATGCTGTTACCCAATACGAAGGAATGTCCGAACAGTATATCGACTTCGGGGATTATATTGGCATCATCCGTTTTTCCTCTTCTTTTGGCGACCTGATGGCCAAGCCTGTGCTGAGTATCCGTGATATAGATCACTTTTTCTTCAGCGATGCGCAGCAGAGAGGCAAGGGATTGATTTGCTATGAGGGCAATGGGCGCTTTTATCTGGCAGGCAACAGCTTCCGCTTGATTCTGCTGCCCAAAGGCGGTGTGGAACGGGCAACGGCTGCTGTGCGAAGCAGCGATTTCCTGAACACGCGTTCGCAGGCGTTCCTGAGCGTAACACAGGGAACGTTTGATGAAACCGGAACCTATCGGATCCAGGTGCGCCGCAATGGTGATGAAATGGACAATGGGATTTGGGTGACGCCGGACTGCGGTGTGGTGTGCGCTGAAATGAACACGACCTTTTTTGATTGCTGAATCCCCCACACTATGACATGTGTGGCAGATGCGCTGAAACAAATTGGAAAAAATGCAGATATGCATTTCATGGATCGGTCTTACAAATCCTACGAGGATTTGGGGTATTACGACCCTTCTTACTGCAAAGACAAAACCAATGAGCATGGACACCGGGACAGCCACTGCCTTTGTTTGAAATGTACCGACCATTATTATTGAGTCATTCAATGATAGAAGGCAGATTTGACCCGGATATATGGCAACAACAATGTCAGCAGTTTCTTGTTGCCACCGGTATTTCTGTGTCCACCATTTCCCGGGTGTTGAACTGGGACGAAACGATCCGCGTTTCCACGCAAACGGAACAGCGTATTTTGAGGTGGCGCAGCAGCTGGGGTATGCACCGGCCCACCGGCACGGCAAAGGGGAGACCCGGCGCGGGGCCTCCCGGCTGAAAATGGGCATTGCCCAGATGGCCGCGGTGTTGTCCATCTTCTGCATGGTGGTGTACAAGCGCGGCTATCGTTTGACAGATGAATTCTATCACCATGTGCCGGCTGTGCTGCGGGGCGAGGAATCCCGTGCCGCCGGTGAATAAAGAAAGGAGCCAGTACCATGCTTTTGGGCGTTGATTATTATCCCGAACAATGGGACACTTCCCTGATGGATGCAGACATGGACCGCATTCTGGAACTGGGCTGCAATGTGATCCGCATCGGTGAATTTGCCTGGCACCGCATGGAAAAGCAGGAAGGTCAGTTTGACTTCTCCTACTTTGACGGGGTCATTGCCATGGCCAAGCAAAAAGACCTGCAGGTTATCTTCGGCACCCCCACGGCTACCCCGCCGGCCTGGTTCATCGCCAAGTATCCCGATATCCTCTCCCGCTTCCCGGACGGTTCCCCCCGTGCCTTCGGCGGGCGGCATGTGGCCTGCTATTCCAACCCCCATTACCTGGAAGCCTGCCGTAAGATCATCACGGCCTTGGCCGAGCATTACCGGGGCGAGGAGGGCATCGTAGCCTGGCAGGTGGACAACGAGATCGGCCACGAGGGCAGCGACCTGTGCTGGTGCGACCACTGCCGGGACGGTTTCCGTCGCCATCTGGACAAAGCCTTTGCAGGGGACATCAACAAACTGAACGATACCTTCGGCACCGCTTTCTGGAGCCAGGAATACAACTCCTTTGAGGAGATCCCCCTGCCCAATACCACCATCACCACCCACAACCCGGCCCTGCGCCTGGAATGGGAGCGCTTTTGCAGCGAAAAACTGGTGGACTTCATCCGTTTCCAGGCGGATCTGCTCCATGAGCTGCTGCCCGATGCCGTGGTCATGCACGACTTCCCCGGCGGCGGTCTGACCAAGCATGTGAGCTATGCGGATGTGGCCGCCTGCTGGATCAGGTGGCTTTCAACAACTACCCTGTGTGGGGCGGCCAGAAGAACCTCTGCCCCCTCTGAGATTGCCTTTGGCTGGATTATATCCGGGGCCTGCAGGGCAAGAATTTCTGGATCACTGAGGCCATCATGGGTGCCCAGGGGCATGATATCACCGGCTTTTTGCCCCGGCCCAACCAGGCCAAGCTGTGGAGCTGGCAGGGCATGGCCCACGGCTGCGACGGGCTGATGTATTTTCGTTACCGTGGCGCTACCAAGGGTGCCGAGCAGTTCTGCTACGGTATTCTGGATGCAGACAATGTGCCCCGCCGCCGCTTCTTTGAGGTGCAGAGCTTCTTCCGGGAAGTGCGGGAATACCAGGACGTGCTCACCGCCCCGGTGCACAGCGATGTGGCCATTTTGTACGACTACGATTCTCTGGCATCCTTCCGGATCCAGCAGCAAAGCCTGCTGCTGGACTGCGAAACCGAGATGAAACGTCTGCACGGGGTGTTCTTCCGGGCGGGCCAGTCGGTGGATATCCTGCCGGTCGACCGAGATTTTTCCGGCTACAAGATCGTAGTGGTGCCCAACATGATCGTCACCGACGAAGCCTTTGCCCTGCGGCTCAAGCGCTATGTAGCCGCCGGCGGCTGCGCGGTGGTGACCTATCGTACCGCCGTGAAAGACCGGAACAATAACCTAACCTTCGGCAAGGTGCTGCCGGTAGACTGCAGCGAACTGTTGGGCCTGCATATCGAGGAGACCGAGAGTGTGCAGGAATACGACTGCATCCCCCTGATCAGCGACAACGGCAGCGGCACCGCGGGTATCTTCCGGGATATGATCGTGCCGGACCGGGCGGAAGTGCTGTACCGCTACAACGATACCTTCTACCAGCAGTATGCTGCCATCACCCGCAACGAGCTGGGCGAAGGCCGGGCCTACTATCTGGGCACCACCCCGGATGCCGCCATCCTGGAACAGGTGCTGGGCGAAGCATGACCTGGGCCGGCCTGACGGTGGAGCATCTGCCCGAAGGGGTGGAACTGGTCACCCGCAGCAGCAGCGAGCGCACGGTGCGTTTTGTGCTCAACCACAACGAGAATGCTGTCACCGTCCGGGGCCTGACCCTGGCGCCTTTCGAGGTGCAGGCGCTGTCTTGAGTTACAGGTAAAGTTTATTATTTACGTAACCACACGGTTGGGCAAAAGCCAATCGTGTGGTTGCTTTTTATCTAGGAATCATGACAGAATCAATCGAAAAATTTTCTTGATAGAAGAGCTGTGAGGAATGTATGGCAAGTAATGGGATTATCAAGACTTAGGCTCCCAGCAGCATTCGGATCCCAGAAATGGCAGGTGTTGCGGTAGGCTTTTGGTTTCAAGCGGATGAGGGGCAGTCCGGAATCCGGACCGATGCAGCACTCGCAATAGTGTTCTACAACCTGAGAGGGTGTCTGATTCAGAAACTTTGCAATGCGGAACAGATCCGCCGGATTGAGCAGAACGTCTTCTCGTTCACGGCCACAGCGGCCACAGCGATCACAGGAAAAAGCGAAGGTAGGAATCGGACGTTTTGATCTCCCGCTTATCCAGCGCCCTTTGCCGAAAGCGCTGGCGCCTGCTGATTTCTCGCCGGTCGCGCTCTGCGCCAAAGGGACATCCTCTGTTTCAGCGGGCTGGGCGGCGTGCGCGGTTGGCATACGCCGGCGCTTTTCCTGAATCGACGATAGCTGATTCGTCCTGTATCCAGCGCCTTGCCCTGCAGGCTCTCTGCCTCCTGTGCGGTTTTTTCGGCATAAAAAGATAAACGCTTACTGTCCCCCTGAAAATCGCTGCCTGCTGATTTGCGTTTTGTCCTCTATTGCATCTACGGAGTACACAGGGGACGGTATTACGCCGGAGGACATTCCCAAATAAAGCAACTTCCCGATAGGCAATTTCTTGTAATTGCGCTATTTTTAGAAATTTTGCCAAAATCATAATTTCAAACACAGGGGGCATCCTGACTTTCGTCGGGATGCCCCCTGTTTGTCTATTGTTCATGGAATGACATAGCAGCTCTGTTTTCCGTTGCCCTTTTGTATCAGTTCGCCTGCATCGCAGAGCTCTTTCAGCAAACGATATGCTTTTGTGGTTCCGGCGCCAAGCAGTGTTTCGGCTTGTTTCCGTGTAATGCTGCCGTTTTCCTTCGCGTATTGGACAAGGCGCTGCCTTTGGTCGTTTAAGGATGTGCTGCGTCCCTCGCCGGGCTGCGCTTTGCCGCCTGTTTCCTGCACTTCATTGCGGTTCGGAAGTGTCACGCGGAAAACACCCTTTGCCGTTTCAAACTCCGGCTGCATCGGGCAGGATTTGTAGGCACGCTCAATCTTTCCGATCCCTGTGCCGTAGCTTTCAATCAAACGCATACGGTAAAAAACAGCGGCAAGATTCGGGTTTCTGGACTGCGAAACGCCAAGAAAAATAGATTTCAGCTCCAGACCGGGTACAAGACCGCCAAGGGAAACAAATTCAATTCTGTCCTCATACAGGTTGATCAGATTGCTGCCGCTGAAAGAGTAATCTCTGTGAACCATGCTGTTCAGCAGCGCCTCTCTGACGGCCACGTCCGGATAATCCTTGCAATCGGTTCGGTTCAGCCCGGAAAAAGTCGCCTTGGTTTTGTTGAAAAGGTCAACGAATTGGTAAGCGTCCTCCAGCTGCTTCAGGATAGAGCCGGTAAACTCCTTCCGGTCGCGGAACAGTTCTTTATCCCGTGCCCTGAAAGAGCGCGATTTTTGTGGTGGTCTCGCACTGATCCGAGAGCAGCAAGGCCAGATTTGTGTACAGTCCATCCTCGCCGATGAGCTTTAGCGTTTTCATCTGTGCTGTTCCGATTTCAATGGAGCGCTTGCGCATCTCCTCCAAAAATGTTTGGAATGTGAGGTTCTGATTCATGCTGCGGCCGGATTCATAGGATCTTCCGCTGTTCTGCAAAAGCATTTCCCGAATCCCCTCCTCAGTCATGGGCTGCGTGGAGCTTCCCTTGCGGACATACACGCCGCTGGGTTTCAGCCCTTTTTCGCGGAGATAATAGGGACGATTGGTGCCGGTCGTCACGTCAATTTCTACAACCTGCTTTCCTTCCATTTCCACCGTGCTTACCTTGACAAACGGCATCACATCCGGGGACAAAGAATCTTTCAGCGAATTCACGACCTGCAGCATCACGCCGTCGGGGTCGTCCACCCCAACAACCGCCCCGTCCTTGCGAACGCCGATGTAAACCGTTCCGCCCTCTGCATTGGCAAAGCCATCACTTCTTTTCGGATGTCGGGGACATACGCCTGCTTGAATTCGATGTTTTGATTTTCAAAAGACAGCATCGCGCTGCTCCTTTCCTTTCGCTTCTTTCTTTTCATTTTAGATGAGAAAGAAAGAAAAGTCAATAGGCGCGGCGATGTATTCTTTCACGGGGCGGGTTTTCCCGCCTATGCGCCGCCCTTTGCACCTTATCCTGCACCATCTCGCAGTCCATCTCAATGTCAGCACAGGTGGTAATCTCCCGCCGCAGCTCTCTGATGCGGCTGTGAGCGCCTGTATTTGCTCCGAATAATCGGCAGGGGTAGTTTTACTCTTTCTGCGATAGAGCGCCTTACGCTGCGCTGTAAGAGCGTTATATTCAGCTTGCAGATTTTCTTTGTAAGTCAGCAGTTCGTCAAGCGTTGTGATTTGCCGTTCCCACAAAAGGTCACATTGCCGCCGGTAGCGATTGTACTTCAAGAAATCATCGCGCAGCAGGTAATAGCACCGCTTGCCGACTTTGCCTTTATATATAGTAATGCTCCATGCAGTAATGGGAACCGTATTTATGGTGAATGACCAGAGGATAGTAGGCTTCTCCGGCCTCCAGCCGCAGATACTCATATTGACCGGACACAATCTCCGGGAACAACTCTTGAAAGCGGCGGAAATTCTTGTGCGCCGTCGTGTTTCCTTTGACGGGCGGCGGTGTAGGCTGCTCCGCTGTATCTGTGGGGCGAGCCGTTTCGGGGGCCTCCACAACAACAGGGGGATTTTCGTCAGGAACGGATGCAGGCTCGTCACCGGCTGCTGGCGTGTCGTTTTCCATTTGAACAATCGCCTGCGGCTTGACCGGTTCCACTACGGTTTCTCCGGCTTCATAGGCAACAGCATCCAGAACATAATCAAAATCCGCTTCTCCAATGGTCATTTGCCGGTGAGGACCGCCCATTTCATCAACTTCATCAGGGATGTTATAATCCCCGATGGGGTCAGGTTGCTCCTCTACAACAGGATTGGGATAGTCGCCATCCTCGATCATGCATCCAGTAAAAACGCCAGCCGTTCCAGGGAATGTAGGTATAGCCTTCATCAAAGAAAAATGAAATGCCATCTTCACCATGCAACCGGGTACGATAGAGAAGATCGCCCTGATATTCACGGTCGCCATAGGGAGTAAAGAGAGCCGCAATCTGCCGCCCTTTGTCTGACCAGTCAGGATTGAGCGGCGGTTCTGACAATACGCTGCGAACCGCGCTGTGCAGCTCTGGGGGGTATAGATTGGTGCTGGTCAGGATGTACTCATAATTGCGCCGGACTTCTGCATCGGTAAAATGGCGTGTCGGTTGTTCCGCAGGAATAGAAAAAGAGCCGTCCTTTTCAGACGGCTCTCCCACAGGTGCGGCGCTTGGCGCCACTTCTGTATTTGGCTGTTCTTCGGTCAGCGGGGAATCAGACTACGCTCTGGAGTACGGTTTCTCCGCCATCAGTTTCAGACTGTTCAGGTGTCGCGTCCGCTCCATGATGTCCTCGGTCTGCGGAAGCGGCTCCTGCTGGAGCATTTGCTGCGTCAGGGCTTCGATTTTCTCGGTCGCCTCGTCCTGTACCCGGTGCATGATCTCCATCAGACTGCCATCCATTTTCAAAGTCGTAAATCGCTCCGGGTGATTCTCTCTGAGGTATTCCAGGGCCATCCGGCCGTACCTGCCCAGAGGTTGATCTGCTTCGCTGCTGTTGGAGATTTGCAGATCGGGAAGCATCATCCCGTCCTGCTCCCTGTATTTCAGATTGATATTCGGTTTGCTCATGTTGTGCCATCCTTTCACGATTGATAATCTTGATGTTCCGTTCTACTTCTAACAGGATACCTTTGGAAAGGGCGGTTACTGCCGTACCAGATGTGCAACCAGCGGGAGTGTATTAAAATGGCTGACCGTCGCCATACCGTCACTCAACTGGATTTCTTCATCCGGCAGGTGACACTTTTTGCCGATGAAATAAGAAATGCTGTCGGTCAAAAGCTGGATGTATTGGGCTTCAAAACCACCGGCCGGGATCTCGGTGAACAAATGGCCTTTGGTTTCCTGCTTGAGTTCCTGCAAAAAGTGGTTGTAATTCTCTGCGACAGATTCGCTTGCCATCGCATACAGTGCTTGGGAAAAATCCTGCTTGGGGAAACCGTGTGCATACGACAGGCGCTCGGTCAGGGCCTTTTTCATTTCATCGGAAAGCTGCCAGTCCGTAGGATGAATCTCTTTGCCAATAGTTTGGCTTACATCAAAGAGATAGTCAAGAGTGAGTTTGGCATTCCGGTAGACGCAAACGGCAACGCCTTTGCACGGGGAATCAAATTTCTGCCTATGGTGGCCCATTGCTTTCGTGTTGCCAGAATCGAAACATCCTCGTCCTGTGCGTACACAAGAAGTATGTTGTCAAAACTGTGCTTATGGAACTGCGATGCAAATGCCAGATAATCCCGCCAGTTGTGTTCATTTCGGACGATATAGGGAGCCATGACTTCATATATCGTCCGCAGGCGTTCATCATTCTCAACGGTATCTGACCTCCTTCCTGTATTGGTGATTATGGCCGGTTATCCGGCCTCTTGCTCGGATTCCTGTCCTTTCTGAGCAAAGTAGAGGCAAGTGCCTCGTCCACAATGCTGTCGAACTCTTTCTGGCTGATGCTGGTGGTAAAGTATTTCTTGTAAATCGCCGGTTTGACCTTGAACGCCGTAGCCGTGGATTTCTTGGGTTTCCGGTTAAATTCGCCGGACAAAATCTGTTCGGTACGCTCCGGGGTCAGTTTTCCTGTATATTCCCGCAGCAGGACAACCTTTCCCTCATTGACCTTGTACTCGCTTCCCGAAAGTACATCGTCAACCATCTGCTGTTCCTGTTCGGTCAGATAAGAGAGCTGCACAGCCACCACAATCGGGAACTCGGCATCATCAATTCGCCTTTTCAGCGGAGTAATCAACTCATTGATGCGGAGATAGTTCGCAACGGCGCGGCCTTTTAAGTCATATTCAGCACCTAAAATATCCCGGCTTTTCGTCCTGTGGCACTGAGTGCCACTTGTGGGATTTTCCCTGATTTCATCAGGGTTTTCCAGCCTTTTCAGTTCCTCGATAATATCGTTCCGGCGCCCCTGACAGATCATCTTGGAATAGCGCAGCGCCAGCACCGCCGCTTTTTCAGAGGGCAGCATTTCGGAGAAGGAGCGTTGCAGGACATTGGTTTCGATCACATAAATCCAGGCATCTTCATCGGAGAGATTTTCCTTGACGATACAGGGAAGTTCACGGTTCGCAATGGCTGCGGCGTTCTGCCGGTTATGACCGGCCAGCATTTCATACTCAAAGCCATCTTCATCCCGTTCGATCTTGCGGATGATGGCGGGAGTCAGGACCCCATGTTCCGAAATGCTTTCTACCAGATCATTGAGCCGGTCGCCTCATACAGCCGGAACGGATGGCCTCGGAAAGCACGAATAGCCTGCGGGGGAAGGGTGATGATGGTGTTCTTGGTCGGCAAGGATACGGAAGGGGTGGGTTCAATAGGTCTTTCTTCTGCGGCATCCAAGCCCAGAAGATCGTCAATGGACTTGATGCGCGGATTGATTTTAGGCATTTGCCAGCACCTCCTTTGCAAGTTCCAGATAGGCAAGAGAGGCGGGGTTTGCCTGCTCCAGTTCCATGACGCTCATTCCGTAGCTGTTTGCGTCCCCCACCTTGACCGTGTAGGGAATCTGACAGTTGAAGATGGGGAGCGATTGGAACACCTTTGTGACCTGACCGTATGTACGGCGATACAGGTTCGTCCGCTTGTTGCATTTGGTGAACAGGATACCGCCGATCTCAATGCTGGGATTTAATTTCCGCTTGATTTTCTTGATGGTGTCCACCAACGCCTGCAAACCGGTCAGAGCGAACAGTTCCGGGTCAATCGGGATGATTACCTCGTCGGCAGCCGTTAAAGCGTTGATGGTCAACGAGCCAAGAGAGGGGTTGGTGTCCACGATAATGTAATCGTAGGACAGCCGCAGAGGATTCAGCAGAGCAGCCAGGTAGTCATTGCTGTCCGGCGTCATCAGCAGATTTGCCTCCGCAACGGTGAGAGATCGGCTGGAAGGGATCAAGTCCACAGAGCCGATTTTCTGGATGAACTCGTTGGTATCCGGCAGAGATTCGTCCAGAAGCAGATTGGTGATAAGAGTCCCGGTATTATAGGGTGCCTAGGTCGGCAGGACACCGAAACTGGTGGTGAGGTTATACTGGGGGTCAAAGTCAACTACCAAGACCTTCTTGCCCATCTCGGCCAGCGCGTAGGACAGATTTCGGACCGTGCTGGTCTTGGCTACCCCACCTTTCTGGTTGGCTACAACAATGATTTTCCCGCTTTCCATGATAGAAAACCTCCTATTTTTTCGTGGAATTTTTGTGATTTCAAGCGTTTGTTCAAGTATGCGTCACTGGCCATAAAGTCGATCAGATTGACCTTCGGGATGATAAATGCCGGACCATGTGAAAGAGCTTTTAGCTTTTTCGTTCTGATCCATTTTGCGACCGTAGATGCCGTGGTGCCTGTTAATTCCGCGGCCTCTCTCGTGGAAACTATGTCGGGAATGTCCCGGAAACTCTCCATGTAGTATTTTCGCAGTTCCTCCGTTGTCACAGATTCGGGAAGCAGGGGCTTGACTGCGTATGTCCCGCTATATGAGCCGGGGGGAAGTTTGTATTTTTCGGGGTGGATTTTCCTGCGCTCAAGGTAGCGAACTATGTCTTTCATCTTTATGGTGTAATTCCGGGTCTTTTTCCCACTCTGTACGCAGGGAACCAGACCGGATTGCAGCAGATAACGAGCTGTGCGTTTGCTGATATGACAGATAATGCGGAATTGCTCTTTTTGGACTGTTTCTGGGTACTGATTCAGCAAATAGCGATACTTGGATACCTGTGCCACATCACTCGCCTCCTTTTTCCTGCCACAGACGCTCAAATGTATCCATCAATTCCTTTTGGAGAGGGGTCTTTCGGCGGATACGGCGGTAATATGGGCTTATCAGAAAGTCCAGCATAAAATCCTTTGGGACGGTGTACTGCTTTCCGGGCTGGAAAGCCTTCAGAATCCCTGTACTGATCCACCGCACGATTGCCGAGGACGAAAAGCCTGTAATCTGCTGAATATCCTTTACGGAAAGCAGGTCTGAGTAGGGAGAGAGGTGTTCGTCATAGAATGTTCTCATAGCACAGATATAGGGACTGTCTGCTTCTTGTCTGCACTCACGCCGATAGAGATAGGCAAGAATGTCCGTCAGCTTGATTTTGTGGCTACGGATCAGGTGGTTTTGCTCAATGGTGTAGGGAATCTCACCTTGTTGCTCCAAATTGTAGGCGGTCTTGGGACAGATGTGGCAGATCTCGCATAGTTCCCGTTTGGTTACATAGGCGGGATACTTGCGACGATGTCGGGGTAATACTTAGTCAAATCCATGTGCAGCACTCACTTTCTTGTTCATCTGTCATTGGTAGGTGAGGTACTTCACTGGTGTGTAAAATATTGGATTTTGAAGTGGGTTCAAATAAGATCAAGTTGTCTAATCAAAATGGTGATTTGCGTTTTCGTGAAATGGTATGGGTGTGAATACCCCCAATCTGGCGTCCAGTTCTATCCTTGTTCTATCCTCCGGTCATAATTCGGGGCAAAAATGGGAAGAACTCGGAAAGCCTGTGGGTTCAAATAAAAATGAAAAACGGAAGCCAAAATCCGCAGTATACCGCAGCTTTTGGGCTTCCGTTGTGTACTTCCATCTTCGCTTAATTTCCACCAAAAATCACAAGGGGGAAATGACTCGAAATCAATTTGGCAGCAATGCCACGTGGGTTCGAATCCCACCGTCTGCGCCAAAGACAGCACTGCGGGGTGCTGCTTTTTATTTTGCGGCAACTATGCAAGGGCAGCAAGGTGGGATTCGAACAGCCCGTGCCGGCGCTTTGCGTCCCGCCGGGCTGCAACAGTCCTGCGGACTGTTGCAAGG
>ENA-OQIR01000344-OQIR01000344.1-human-gut-metagenome-genome-assembly--contig:-NODE-344-length-21142-cov-2.074423_pt1 | contig 21142 bp, 24 predicted proteins | sample MGYA00242580_ERZ504745 | MGnify/ENA primary metagenome ERZ504745 (study PRJEB26092, sample SAMD00036214) | human gut metagenome | host: Homo sapiens | study: EMG produced TPA metagenomics assembly of... | reverse complement strand
CGGAAATGCCGCAGCTTTGCGACAAATGAGGAAGCAATCGCATTCCTGCACAACGCTTTAAAGAGCGGGGATGTGGTCCTGGTAAAGGGGTCACGGGGAATGCGGACCGATGAAATTGTAAAGGGACTTTTGTAACACGCTGAGGCTTGCTGCAAATGGAAAACGCAGCGGCAATCTGAACAAAGGAAGAGAAATCAACCACAAAACCGGCCTCACAAAGAAGCGATTTCCGCTTCCTTGCGAAGCCGGTTTTGTGTATTCTTGTTTGGCGGGGACTGTTTTGGAACAGCCCCTTTTGCGCATGTTTTTGCTCCTTTTGTCTCTGTTCCGCTCAATATGTCGAAAAATATTTGTCTAAATTTTGAATTTTTCGCTCCAAAGGGCTTGAAGTCGTTACGCCTTTGTGATAAACTGTAACCAATTTGTTACAGATTGTAATTTTTATTTTCCTGTGAAATTTACATGATTTTGTGTTTTGATATGGAGAGAGAAAGGTTAAGGAGCAATTTGGAATGGGCCGAGTAAAGAGCAGAATGAAGAGATTTGCCGCGGTAGTGTTATCCCTGGCGGTGATGGTGCCTGTAGGAGTGTTCGGGACAAGCCAGACAGCAAAGGCCGACGGACCTACTGGCGCGGGATTGGCCGCTCATGCGATGACCGCGTACAATGAGGGCTGGGCCTATTCTTATGGCAGCGCTTCTCCGGGAGCGGTGGATTGCTCCGGTTTGATTTATTCTTATTATGGAGTCGGCGGAATCCGTTCAGATATGATGGCCATGTCTCCTCAGACCGGCAGTATCGGTACTTTGCCTGAAATTCCCGGACTGGGCTTATATATGCCTGGCCATGTGGGCGTTTATGTGGGCGGAGGGATGTGCGTTGACGCGAGAGATTATGGGTCTGGCGTTTGCTATGGCTCTGTTTCCAGCATGGGCTGGACAAACTGGTTCTATGTATACGGCGTAGATTACGGCGACGCTACCGTTACGGTAGATCCTTCCGTCGGCGCGGGAAGCTCTTCCAATCCTTCCGGCGGCGGTGCTGATTATGTGGAAGATACTCCCGCTGAGCGGTTTATCTCCAGTTAGGCTCCTCCGGCGCGGAGGTTGCGAAGCTTCAGCAGCGCTTGGCTGAGCTTGGTTATTTTAACGACGGGGCTACAGAGTATTTTGGAGAATATACTGCGGAATGTCTGAAGCCTTCCAGGCCAAGGCTGGCTATGAGGCCACTGGGATTCTCGACCCGGATACCGAGGCCCTGCTGTATTCCGACAGCGCGCCCAGCAATCTGCCCGCTGTTTATGAGGGCGGAGAGTTTGCGGAAGAAATTCACACGATTCAGCAAAAATTGATTCAGCTTCAATATATGACCGGCGAGACTACCGGGTTTTACGGCGACCAGACCAAGGCTGCGGTTGCTAAGTTCCAAACTGTGGTAGGCCTGGAATCTACCGGTGTTTACGACAATACCACCAGAAGTAAGCTGGAAGCCTCTGACGCTCCCTCTAATCCCGAGGCCGCCGTCATTAAAAAGGGCGATGCGGGTGAGAAGTCACAGAGCTGCAAAACCGCCTGATCCTGCTGCGCTATATGATCGGCGACGCTTCCGGAACCTTTGATGACGCTACAGAAGCGGCGGTAAAGGAATATCAAACCACTAACAGCCTGGAGGCTACCGGAATTGTAGACAAGGCCATGAAGGATGTTCTTTATTCCGACAAGGCGCTTCGTTCTCCTGAGGCGGACAACCTAAAGCTCGGTTATGTAGGAGACGACGTTAAAGCCTTGCAGATGAAGCTTGCTAAGCTTGATCTCTATCAGGGCGGCGCCAGCGGAACCTTTGATAAGGCGACGGAGCAAGCGGTGAAGAGCTTCGAGGAAGAAAACGGCCTGCGGGTTACCGGAGTTGCCGACTTGACGGTTCGGATTGCGATCGACGCTGTGATTAATTCTCTGGATCTCGGCCCTACCTATGCTAGAAATACTGATATGACGGTGCAGGCCGCGGCGATCACTGAAATCGATGAAGGAGCTTCTTCTAACACGACGACTTCTATCGTGCTGGGTGTTTTGTTTGGCTCGTTGGTGCTGTTTGGCGCGTGATTGTATTCTATGTGAAAAAGAATCCTTATATTGTGAAAGTGCTTAGAACAAGGCTTTCACAGCTTAGGGGAACTAAATAAATGAAAAACGCGTGAAAGGCTTGCCGTCCGCAGGACGGCAGGCCTTTTCTCTATGCGGTGAGAAAACCATCGCCGGCTTTCTCAGTGTCGGCCGGAGGACCTATCAGTGGAGACGGGGCGTAAAATAGTTAGTTTTAAGTGTGGAGCAGGGCAAAATGAGGCGGCTGTTAAAAACCATCTTCAATCGGCACGGCCCCAGCCAAAAATCTGGCCATGCAGGGCGACAGCGTATCGGACGGCCAAGCTGTGCAAGCTTCTGACAGAGCGGCGGCCGCCTGTTTGAAAGGCATAAAAACAATCATAATCCACAGTATTTTGTTTTTGGCGTTTCTGTTTCCTGGAAAAGTAAGAGAATAAGAAGAGAAATTCTTTTTTTTACCTGGGTTTTATGTTATAATTTTTCCTTAGAGGCTGTCAGGGCCAATCTGTGATCAGGGAAGGATCAGTATGCGGGTAACATTAATCAGTAAAGGCGCGGTAGCTGAAATCGATACCCTTGGCGCTCAGTTGGTTTCGTACCAGGATGTGGTAAATACCGAGTATCTCTGGCAAGGGGATCCTGCTTATTGGAAGGGGCAGGCGCCCATTTTATTTCCTATTGTAGGCGCCTTGCGGAACGAGAGGGCGGTGATAGGCGGAAAGGCCTATTCCATGGCGCAGCATGCTTTGCCCGGCACAGGGAATTTACCCCGGTGATTACCAGGAACGAGATGGCGGTGTTCTCGCTGAAAGCTGATGAGGCTACCAAGCGTCAATACCCCTTTGACTTTGATCTCCGGGTGACCTATCGCCTGGAGGATACCAGGCTGACGGTGGAATTTTTAGTGACCAATTTGTCGGATCGTCCCATGCCCTTTGTGGTGGGAGGCCATCCCGCCTTCCGGGTTCCTGTGAGCGGCGAAGACCGGTTTGAAAACTGGGTAGTGGAATTTGAGAAAGAGGAAGTGATCGACTGTCCGAAATTTCTTCCCGGTTCCAAGCTTTTAGACTTTTCCCAGACAAAGCGAATCCTGGATCACGAGAGAAAGCTAAAGCTGACTCATGGCCTCTTTTATGACGATGCTCTGATTTGTGAAAATACTAATTCCCGGCAGGTGAAGCTTTACAGTATTCTTACCGGGCGGGGAGTGGAAATGGAATATGGGGATTTCCGCTATTTGGGAATTTGGTCCGCAAAGAATGACGCGCCTTTTGTAGCGCTGGAGCCTTGGACGGGCTGCGGCACCGCGCAGGATGAAGACGACTGCTTTGAAAGGAAGCGGGGAATGAAGCTGCTGGAGCCTGAGCTCAGCTTTAAAGCGGCGTTCACCATGAATATACTATAAAGGCAGGAGGCAAAAAATGGAAACTCGAATTGTAGAAATAGCAGAGAGAATCAAGGGCTTGCGGGAAATGATGGATATCACCCCGGAGGAGATGGCTGAGGCCGCCGGCGTTGAGCTGGAGGAATACCTGAAGCATGAGAATGGAGAGCAGGATTTTGGCTTTACCTTTCTGTATAAATGCGCCGATAAGCTGGATGTGGATATTGTGGAGCTGCTGACGGGGGAAAATCCCAGGGCTTTCCTTCTACTCCATCGTCAGAAAGGGCGAGGGCTTGGATATCAAGCGCCGAGCGGGTTTAAGTACGAGCATTTAAATTATCGGTTTAAAAATAAGATTGCCGAAACCTTCCTGGTGACCGCCCCCTATTTTGAGGAGGAGCAGGATCAGCCGATCCCGCTGTCAACCCATTCCGGCCAGGAGTTCGATTTTATCATTTCCGGCCAATTGAAAACCAGAATGGAAGACCATGTGGAGATCTTGAAGCCGGGCGACGCTATTTATTACGATTCCGGCCGGGGCCACGGCATGATCGCTGCCGGCGGCGAGCCCTGCACCTTTTTAGCCATTGTTATGCGCCGAGTTGAGGAAGAAGCGGAGGACCATGAGAATGCTTAATATTCATCAAAAATTTTGCCGGGAGACCTTTTACGATGGGAAACTGGTCGATTTCAAGCCGGTTTACCAGGATAATTTCAATTTTGCCTACGACGTCATCGATGTGATCGCTCAGGCCGAGCCGGAACGGCGCGCAATGCTTTGGTGCAACGACAAGGGAGAGGAGCATACCTTTACCTTTTCCGACCTGGAAAAATACTCCAACCGGGCGGCGAATTTATTCACGAAATTAGGAATCGGCAGAGGGGACACAGTGGTGCTGATTCTGAAGCGGCACTATGAGTTTTGGTTTGCCCTTCTGGGACTTCACAAGGTTGGAGCGGTAGGTATTCCGGCTACGAATCTGCTGACCAAGAAAGACCTGGTATACCGGTTCAACGCGGCTCACGTGAAGGGAATCATCTGTACTACTGACGGCGAGGTTATGGACCATGCGGATGCGGCGTTTCCGGAATCCCCCACTGTTAAGGTGAAAATCGGCGTTCACGGCGCCCACGAGGGATGGGTAGACTTTTCCAAGGAGCTGGAAAGCCAGCCGGATACCTTTGAACGGGCGGAGACCTCGGCTGCAGATCCTATGCTGCTGTATTTTACCTCTGGCACCACCGGTATGCCCAAAATGGTCTGGCATGATTATACCTATCCCATCGCGCACATTATGACCGCGAAATATTGGCATAATGTAGTGCCTGACGGCCTGCATTTGACCCTGTCCGATACTGGCTGGATGAAGGCCATGTGGGGCAAGCTGTATGGACAGTGGTTTATGGAGGCGGGAATTTTTGTCTGTGACTTTGACAAGTTTACACCCTCTGAGCTGCTGCCCCTGTTTGCGAAATACCACATCACCACTTTCTGCGCACCTCCCACCATGTACCGCTTTTTCATCAAGGAGGATTTGAGCAAGTACGATTTGTCCTCCATCACCCACGCCACCATCGCCGGCGAGCCTCTGAATCCGGAGGTATTTAACCAGTTTTATAAGGCTACAGGCTTAAAGCTGATGGAAGCTTTGGCCAGACGGAAACAACCCTGACCCTGTTCAATCCGGTGGGAACCGAGCCGAAACCCGGCTCTATGGGCAAGCCTTCTCCGGCATACCATGTGGATTTAATTGACGATGAGGGCAATACCGTGGAGCCTGGCACCGTAGGAGAGATCGTTCTGCGGACAGGGGAAGGAAAGCCTTGCGGTATGTTCGACGGGTATTACGAAAATCCGGAGCTGACAAAAACCGTGTGGGACAACGATATTTATCACACCGGCGACACCGCGTGGCGGGATGAGGACGGCTACTTCTGGTATGTTGGCCGTACCGACGATATTATTAAATCCTCCGGCTACCGGATCGGGCCGTTCGAAATCGAGAGCGTAGTCATGGAACTGCCTTACGTGCTGGAATGTGCCATTACGGGCACGCCCGATCCTATCCGTGGACAGGTGGTTAAGGCCACTATTGTGCTGGCAAAGGGCTACGAGCCTTCTGAGGAGCTGAAAAAGGATGTGCAGACCTATGTGAAGCGTCAAACCGCTCCTTATAAATATCCCCGTGTGGTGGAGTTTGTGGACGAGCTTCCCAAAACCATCAGCGGAAAATCCGCCGGGTTACCATTCGCGGCGGAGAAAAGAAATCATAACAAAAAGGGAAGCGGGCTTTTCTCCAGCCCGCTTCCCTTTTTACGCAGCTGCGCCGCCTGCCGGCTGAAGCAATAAAGAAGCGGATAAGCGGCTTCCAAATAAAATTGAAAAATCTCGCAGGCTAAAAAATGGAAATTCGTTTAAGCTTATCCGAAATAGCTTGTATTCAGTTTACAGACTTTCTTAAAGGGCTTTCTAAGCGTTTTTCTGCCTTATTTATTTTTGTAGTAGAAATATGCGGCAATTTTTAAAAGAACGGCAAAAAATAAAATGGAAACAGCGGTATTAAACGCGCTGATATCGACAAAGGATAAGGCGCAGGCGGCGGCCGCTAGGCAAAGCAGAAAAATATCCATAATCGGCCCGCCGCTTTTTTCGTGGACCCATTGGGTGCGCTCATCCAGCGCCAGAATTTTTTCCTGACGCAGCTTTTCCTTGTTTTTTAGCAATGAACGGTTGTAGTGAATTTTATAAATAGTGTAAATCACGCCGCCAAAGTAAAGAGCTTTGTAGGAAAGCTGGGAAAGGCCGGTGGTGTACCGGGAATCGATCAGGCCTTTTTCTCCCACCAGCACCATAAAAGCCAGAAGCAAAGCCAAAACAGCCCATAGAAGATAAATTCGCCTTTTCACAATTTGAGAAAATGGAAGCTTACAGCTTTTCATACTTTTGGTCCTCCTCCTTCAGATTTTCTTCTAAGCAGTACAGCTCTTCCACTGTGGTGCTGAAAATCCGGGCGAGCCGATAAGCCAACAGCAGAGAGGGATTGTATTGTCCGGTTTCCAAGGAAATAATTGTACGGGAAGAGACAAGCGCCAAATCGGCAAGCTGCTTCTGGGTATAACCTGCCTCAAGCCGAAGCTCTTTGATTTTGTTTTTCATAGCGGCTCCCTCAATGATATGAAGTTAACTTCATGTGAAGTGTACTTCATATTATACAGATCAAATAAAATTTGTCAACCCCGATTTACCGTGGAGTTACTGGCTTTTGGTTGAAAAATGGACAAAACGGCTTGTAGTTTGAATGGAAGTGTGCTAAAATAAGCAAAATATTCAGAAGGGGGAAGATGCCATGTTCTCATCGACCGAAATGCTGCAGGCTTCCCGGGGGAAAATCCCTGCAAAATTGGTGCTGAAAAACGCCGTTGTGCTCAATGTTTTTACCAAGGAATGGCTTACCCAGGATGTGGCTGTCTGGGATGGCCGGATCATTGGCGTAGGCCGCTATGAGGGCAGGGAGGAAATTGACCTAACTGGAAAGTATCTGGTGCCAGGCTTTTTTGACGCCCATGTTCATATCGAATCGTCTATGCTGACACCAGCCGCCTTTGCCGCTGAAATTTTACCTTTTGGAACTACGACGATTCTCGCCGATCCCCATGAGCTTGCCAATGTATCCGGAGAAAAGGGGATACGCTGGCTGCTGGAGGAGATCAAGCGGCTGCCTCTGAACGGCTATGTGATGCTGCCTCCTGCGTGCCGGCCACGGAGCTTGACGACAGCGGCGCGCGGCTGGAGGCGGAGGATTTGCTGCCGCTTCGCGAGGACCCCTCGGTTTTGGGCCTGGGGGAATTTATGAATGTTTCCGGCGTTTGCGCCGGAGAGGAAAAAGCCCTTGCAAAGCTGTGGGCTTTTCAGGATAGAGTTATCGACGGCCATGCGCCGGGACTGGTGGGAAAGGATTTGCAGGCGTATCTCCTCGCGGGGGTCAGCACCGATCATGAGTGCTCCGAGCCAGAGGAGGCTTTGGAGCAGCTGCGGAGCGGAATGAATCTGATGATCCGGAGGGGGTCCGGGGCGAAAAACGGGGAAACGCTTATCAGCACCCTTTTGGATTCCCGGGTTTCCGCAGAGCGTGTGTGCTTCTGCACTGACGATAAGCATGTGGAGGATATCCGGCGGGAAGGGCATATCAGCAGCAATATCCGCGAGGCCATTCATCTTGGGATGGACCAGCGGAGGCATATGCAATGGCCAGCTTCAACGCGGCGCGGATGTACGGGCTCTCCCATTTAGGCGCCATAGGTTCCGGATACCAGGCTGACTTGGTGGTGCTGGACGATTTGGAAGAGGTGAGCGTGGACAGCGTTTACTGGAAAGGAAAGCTGGTAAGCCGGAAGGGAGAAAGGCCCGCCGTGGGAAAACGGACTGTCCCGGGATTTTTGCTGGATACCGTCCAGCTTCGGCCGGTGCGCCGGGAACAGCTCCGCCTCTCCTGCCCCGACGGCGCAGCTCACGTGGCTCAGGTGATCCCCCATCAGATCTTGACAAGGCACAGGGTCTGCCAGGTGCCTTGTACCTCTGGAGAATTCCAGCCTGACCGGCACTTTCAGAAAGTTGCGGTGGTGGAGCGGCATCGAGGAACAGGTCGGGTGGGCATCGGCGTGGTAGAGGCTTTTTCCTTCACGGAGCCATTGCCTCTACGGTGCACATGATTCTCATAACCTGATTGCGGTGGGGGATAACGACCAGGATATACTGCTGGGCATCCAGGCGCTGGAAAAGGCCGGGGGCGGCTATTGCTTGGCGCGGGATGGAAAGCTGCTCGAAGTTCTCCCGCTTCCGGTATGCGGCCTGCTGACACAGGAACCGACAGAACAGGTGCAGAGGCTTTGGCGAATATGAAAAAGCTATGTGTGGAAATGGGGATGCAGAGGAGCTGGACCCATTCCAGACGTTATCTTTTTTGTCGTTGCCGGTTCTGCCGGAAATTCGGATTACCGACCGAGCGTCTTTGATTCCGTGGAATACCGGTATTTGTAGGCTTGTTCATCACCGGCTGGGCTTAGCTCGGAAGAAAAGCTGCCGATTTGCCTGGTATCAATTTCAACCATAGAAAAATAGAGCGGCTAAGCGCTTAGCCGCTCTATTTTTGTGCCTGGATAATACCAGGCCAGAATTTCCTCGCAGGCGGCTCCTTGGGAGCCATGAAATTGGCGCCGTATTGGCTCATGCCGACGCCGTGGCCATAGCCCCGCACCGTGAACAAGAAGCTGTCTTCACTGAAAATCAAATCGAAGTTGGCGCTCCTCAGAGAAAATACCTCGCGAATCTCATCGCCGGCTGGCTCCAAGGAGCCGAGCTTCATTGTTTTTACCAGACCGGCCTGGGTGGTTTGGGAATCCCCTATCCAGGTTTGGGGCTCTCCCTCCAGCTTGATATCCGGCCAGGCAGCCTCCGCCTTGGCCTTAAAATCCTCCGGGGATACGGTGACGGTAGTTTGATATCCGGGAGCCAGAGTATCTCCTGGGCTCGGTACCTCTACCAGATATTGACGAGCCTCGGAAAATACGTCGGCGGAGGCTTCAGTGACTCCGCCTGAAATAGCGTGGTAGGCCGCGGTGATCAAAGCGTCATCCGAATCCCGGAGTACCAGGCTCTGCGCCTCCTGGCAGATTTCCTTTATTCTTTTCAGGTTATCCTCGTAAGCGTCTCCCCATTTCTCCTGAAGCTGCTGATCCGTCAAATACCCGACCCCTTTGGAAAAATCCAAGGAAAAATCAGCGCCCTTCAGCGCCTCGTCCGGCGCGGCCCGCTGAGCTTCCTTTTTCTTTAGGAAAAAGGTCATGGAGCTATAGCCTGGGCCTTCAGCGCCTCTGTTTCAAAGGAGGCGGGCATTTCCGCGGATACGACTCCGACTAAAAAATCAGCGTAGGAAAGCTCCTGGATTTTACCGGAGCTTTCATCCAGAACCTGAAAGCTTCCCTCCTTCTGGGCCTCCGGCTGGGCTTCATCGGATGATGTAGGCATGGAGGTCCCTGATGGCGGCGGAGCTTCTGCGGACGAGACGGATCCAGAGGAAGAGTCGGCAGGGGGAGCGCTGGAGGAAGAAGGATTTTTGTATACCGAAACGCCGTCCGGTGAGGAAAAGACGATTACTGCGGCGGGAACAGCCAGCATCAGCAGGAATAAAATGATTAAGAAAACCACTTTTGCTTTCATGAGAGCCTCCTATTCAAATTACATGTTTATAAATCAAATTATTCATTTTTCGTGTGTTTAGTGAATTTATTAAATGTTTTTTGTTGATTGTTGAATTTTTTAAAAAATAAAATTTCATAAAAATGCAAAAACAGAAGTAAATAGGTTGACTTTGCATAAGGTTTGTAATAAACTTAATAATTAATTAGAGAAAGAGGTGTTGGAAAGTGCTTCAAAAACAACCTTCTGAGTTGGCTCTGCTTTGCGAGGAGTTTAGAAAGAATAATCATATCGAACCCGCTCAATTTGAACAGTACCAGGTAAAGCGGGGATTAAGGAATCCTGACGGAACCGGCGTGATGGCGGGATTGACCCATATATGTAACGTCCACGGTTATTTGATTGCCGATGGGGAAAAAATTCCCGACGAGGCAGGCTGACCTACCGGGGAATCAATGTGAAGGATATTGTGGACGGCTGTACCAGAGAAAACCGTTTTGGCTACGAGGAGGTGGCCTGGCTGCTGCTGTTCGGCACCCAGCCTACCAGGGAGCAGCTGGAAAAGTTTAACCGGATCCTCAGCTCTTACCGGGAGCTGCCGGAGTATTTTGCCGAGGATATGATTATCAAGGCGCCCTCCAAGGATATTATGAACAAGCTGGGCAGAAGCGTGCTGGCGCTATATTCTTACGACAGCAATCCGGATGAAACCTCTCTGGAAAACATTATGCGCCAGTCCATTTCCCTGATCGCCAGAATGCCTACCATTATGACCTACGCCTATCAGGTAAAGCGGCGGCATTACGATAAGAAGAGCATGTATTTCCATCCCATCAAGCCGGAGCATTCCACTGCGGAATCTATTTTAAGGTCTATCCGTCCGGACAAAAAGTTCAACGACGAGGAAGCGAAGCTTCTGGATCTGCTGATGATTATCCACGCCGAGCACGGCGGCGGCAACAATTCGACCTTTACCACCCGGGTGCTTTCCTCTTCGGGAACGGACACGTATGCGGCGATTTCCGCTGCCATCGGTTCCTTAAAGGGGCCGAAGCACGGCGGCGCCAACCACCGGGTGATGCAGATGATGGAATGTGTCAAGGAAAAGGTTAAGGACTGGAAAGACGAGGACGAGGTAGAGGCCTTTTTGGAAAAGATCGTCCGGAAGGAGGAAGGAGATCACAGCGGCCTGATTTACGGCCAGGGCCACGCTATCTATACCCTGAGCGACCCCAGAGCGGTGATTTTGAAAACCCACGCCCAGAGGCTGGCGAAGGAAAAGGGAATGGATGACGAGTTTGCCCTATACCAGCTGGTGGAAAAACTGGCGCCTAAGGCGTTTTTGAACGTGAAAGGGGATAAAAAGGTGATCTCAGCCAATGTGGATTTCTATTCCGGTTTGGTTTACAAAATGCTGGGATTGCCGGAGGATTTGTACACGCCTATGTTCGCGGTGTCCAGAATCGCCGGATGGTGCGCCCACCGGATTGAAGAAGTGGAAACCAGCAACCGGATTATCCGCCGGCGTATAAGTCTCTGGTGGACAGTCAAAAATACATCCCATTGGATGAAAGAAAGTAAGATTTCTTTTCTTCCGTTGAAAAAAAGAGAAAAATAGTTGTCATAACTCCGAAATTCGTGTTAAAATAGTTTGGTAAACATTTTTAACACGAATTTCTCTTTTTTGGAGGATTAAGATATGAAGATCAAATCCCTATGGATACCGTTCGCGCTTTTCTTACTTGCCGCTGTGCCGCTGCGGGTTTACCAGGTGGCTTACCTAATCGATCCGGCTACCGGCTTTTTTGAAAGCGGCGAATCCCTTTATCAGATCTTCTTAGGGATTTTGGCGCTGTTTGTCCTCATTATCATGATTATGACGGCAAGCTGTAAAAATACCTCGGAGTTTCAATTCCGCCGAAATATTTTTTCCGGTGTTTTCGCCCTGGCCGCCGCCGCGGCGATGGCGGCGGACTCCGGCGCGAATCTGCTGATTTATGTAGTGGACCATGGAACTCTCCGTTATTTGATTTTATCTATCTGCGGCGTTTTAGGGATGATCGCTTTTTTGGTTGCCGCTGTGTCCCATTTTACCGGCAGAAATACCTTCCGCAAGGCGCCTGTACTGGCCTTGCTGCTTCCTTTGTGGGTGTGCGTCAGAGCGGTGGTACTGACCTTTATTGAGTACACCAACGTGACCACCATCAGCAGCAACATGCTGAGCGTGCTGTCAGTATTGGGAATGCTTATGTTTCTTTTCTCCCTTTCTAAGCTTTTTACAGGCATCGAAACCCCGAAAACCGGGAAGCGCACCGTAATGCTGGGCTTTTTGATGGTGCTGTTTACCTTGGTTGCCTGTGTGCCTCAAGGGGTGGACGCAGTACAAAACGGATTCTCCCTGACCTCAAGCTGGACGTTTTTAGCGGATTTGGCTTTGGTGCTGTACAGCCTGGGGCTTTGGTACAGGCCAGCGCCCAGCTCAGCCGGCCTCAGCCTTCGCTCAGATCAGCGGGGAGGAACAGGAGGAGGCAGGCAGTCCGGGAGTTCCTCCGACTCCCCAGGCAACCTACTTCAGCAGCATCATCGCGGAGCGGAACGCCGCCAAAAATCGGCTGACGGCCTTAGAAGAGCCTTCCAAAGAAAAGACGCCGGAACCGTCTGCGGCTTTCAAGGACAAGCCGCGGAAAGAGGAAGCGCCGGCGGCTTCTGCGCTCTCCGGCCGAGAGCCGGATGCGGGAAAGGGCGGGTCCGGCCTTTGGGAAAAGGCATCCTCCCAGGCGGTTCCCAGGCCGGCTGTGTCGAAAAATCCCGATGAGATCGATATGGATTATATTAACCAGCTGATTGAGGAAATCAGCGAAAAAAAGAGTTGAATATTGTGCAAAATATGCACAATATTATCATGGAAAACCTTAGAAATCCCGGCAATGTGCGGATTTCCTTAATAGAATAGTTAATTTTGTAACAAGCTCTTGCAAATTGTTATGAAATACTATAGAATAAAAGTAGATTTTAAAACTCAGGAGGTCAAATTATTATGGCAATTAAAATTGGCATCAATGGTTTCGGACGTATCGGTCGTCTGGTGTTCCGTGCTGCTATCGCTCAGCCGGAAACGTTTGAGGTTGTAGGCGTGAACGATCCTTTCGTAGACGCCGACTATATGGTATACATGGTGAAGTATGATACCATCCATGGCAGATTTGACGGCTGCGTCAAGGAAGAAAACGGCAAGCTGGTTGTAAACGGCAAGGCTATCAATGTTTATGGCTGCATGAATCCCGAAGAGATCCCGTGGAGCGAGTGCGGCGCCGAGTATGTTGTTGAGTCTACCGGCGTATTCTGCACCACGGAAAAGGCTTCCGCTCACATTAAGGCCGGTGCCAAGAAGGTTGTTATTTCCGCTCCCGCTAAGGATAAGGAAACTCCTACCTTTGTTTGCGGCGTAAACCTGGATAAGTACACCAAGGACATGAAGGTTGTTTCCAACGCTTCCTGCACCACCAACTGCCTGGCTCCTCTGGCTAAGGTTATCAACGATAAGTTCGGTATTGTGGAAGGCCTGATGACCACTGTTCACTCTACCACCAATACCCAGAAGACCGTTGATGCTCCCTCCAAGAAGGACTGGAGAGGCGGACGTGCCGCTGCCGGCAATATCATTCCTTCTTCTACTGGTGCCGCTAAGGCCTGCGCTCTGGTTATCCCGGAGGTTAAGGGCAAACTGACTGGTATGGCTTTCCGCGTTCCTACTCTGGACGTTTCTGTTGTGGACCTGACTGTCCGTACGGAAAAGGCTACCTCTATGGAGGAAATCAATGCCGCTCTGAAGGAAGCTTCCGAGACCTATATGAAAGGTATCCTGGGCTACACTGACGAGGCTGTTGTATCCTCTGACTTCTATTCTGATCCCAGAACTTCTATCTATGACGCTACCGCTGGTATCGGCCTGAATTCCAACTTCTTCAAGCTGGTTTCTTGGTACGACAACGAGTGGGGCTACAGCAACAAGGTTCTCAACCTGATCCAGCATATGGTCGAGGTTGACAACAAATAAGTTTGGCGTTTTCACTGAGTTATCATAACGAAAAAAGCCTTCTGTCGCTTGAGACAGAAGGCTTTTTATTATACGCGAACCCTTTCCTTGGGGACGGCGCGAAGCAGCTTGCCTTGCAATTAGGCTGAAGTATTGAGGTTAGAGCATTAAGCAGACGCCGCATCATTTATCTCCTTCAGCCGCTGCCTTTATGATCGAATTTTTCCTTCCTGTTCTTTTAGGCTGCTGATTAGGAGGTTCAGCAGTCCAGATATCCGGCCTCACTCTATCCGTTGGGGTTCAGAGAGGTTTTTTACAAGCCCTTTTCCGGACGAAATAGAGCTTTTTAGCCAGAGAGATTAGGGATGTTTTTTCAAATCAGCGTGTTTTATCTTGACAGTTTTCCCACCGCAATTTACAATATAATTACAATCGATTGCAAAAGATAATAAACAATAAAAATCAACAAGGAGTGTCAAATAGTGGCTGCAAGAGAGCAAATTGATAAGGCAAACGCAAAGGCACGCGAGTTATTGAAAGCGGCGGGAATCGTCATCACAGAGGAAGAAGCCAAACGGATAGAATACTGTGATTACCATTTAGGAGAGTTCGACACGATCGGGACGGAAATTCTTACCTATGTGAATACGGACCGTGTGTGCGCCAAGGAGATGATGCTGACACCGTATCAGATTTGTCCGGAGCACCTGCATCCTCAATTGGGAGATTATCAGGGGAAGGAGGAAACCTTCCGCTGCCGTTGGGGAGAGGTTTACCTTTATGTTCCCGGGGAGCCTACGGAGCAGCCGCGGGGAAGAGTTCCGGAGCATCGGAAGGAGCATTTTACCGTGTGGCATGAAATTTATCTGAGGCCCGGCGAACAGTATACGCTGAAAGAACAGACCCGCCACTGGTTTCAGGCAGGACCGGAGGGAGCAGTGATCTCCGAGTTTTCTACACCCAGTTTTGACGAAGCGGACATTTTTATTGATCCGGAAATCAAGCGGGAATCCAATTATTAAAAAAAACGCCCTTTCCAGGCAGCTTTTAAAAGTGCGGGGAAGGGGCGTTTTTTGTTAACCGGACATTTGTGAATCAGTAATAGAACCTTTCGAAAAAAGAAAATACGCTTCTTTTCGACAAGGTGTTTATGGTAAGATAATGGTTGTGCTTAAAGAGGGATTCGGGTGTTTTGTTACAAATCATTTTTAAAATATACTTGTTAAATTTATCTAAATTAATTATAAACTTAATGTTTGGTTTATAAGAAAATAACCAAATACCTCTTGAATTATTTCCATAAACTTGCTATGATAGAAATAAGTAAGAAAAAGGCTGTTTCATTGGCATATCCGGGACGAAAAACCAGTAGGTTTTCCTGACTTTCGATGTGCGGTAAGGAGTTGATTTGCAATGAAAAAGAATCAGGACGCCGAACGCAATAATTTAGCGCTCTACCTATTTCATGAGGGGACTAATTACAAGACCTATGAGTATTTAGGCTCCCATAAGCTGGAGCAGGATGGGAAAGAGGGCGTTGTTTTTCGTACCTGGGCCCCAAACGCGGCTAAGATATCCGTGGTCGGTGAGTTCAACGGCTGGGATGAAAAGAAAGATCCTATGGAGAGAATTTCTGAAGGCGGGGTCTGGCAGTGTTTTATCCCGGACAAGGTCAAGGAATACGACGTTTACCGCTATGCTGTTACCACGCAGGATGGCGAAGTGCTGATGAAAGCGGATCCCTACGCTTATCATTATGAGACCCGCCCCTCCAATGCGTCCAAATTTTACAGCTTGGACGGCTATGAGTGGAACGACAACGCCTGGTATCAATATAAGGCAAAGCATCCCCACTATACCAATCCGGTGAATATTTACGAGGTCCATGCCGGTTCCTGGAGGAAGTTCGCCGACGCAATCCTTTTTCCTATGAAAAGTTCGCCGATGAGCTGATCCCTTACGTGAAGGAGATGGGATATACCCATATCGAGCTGATGCCGATGACGGAGTATCCATACGACGGTTCCTGGGGCTATCAGGTGACCGGCTATTTTGCGCCGACCGCCCGCTACGGCGACCCTAAGGAGTTTATGCGCTTTGTGGACCGGTGCCATCAGGCGGGAATCAGCGTAATTATGGATTGGGTGCCGGCCCATTTCCCCCGGGACATCCACGGGCTGGCTAAATTTGACGGAACCTGCTGCTACGAGTATGCGGACCCGAGAAAAGGCGAGCATAAGGATTGGGGAACCCTGGTGTTTGACTACGGCAGGAATGAGGTCATCAGCTTCCTGATTTCCAGCGCCGTGTTCTGGCTGGAAAAGTACCACATCGATGGCATCCGGTGCGACGCGGTGGCTTCTATGCTGTATTTGGACTACAGCCGCAAGGATGGGGAATGGGTGCCTAATAAATACGGCGGTAAGGAAAACCTGGAGGCGGTGGCGTTTTTGCAGCGCCTGAACGAGTCGGCCTTCGCGGTACAGCCGGACGTGATGATGATCGCAGAGGAATCGACCTCCTGGCCGATGGTTTCCAAGCCTACCTACGCCGGCGGCCTGGGCTTCAACTATAAGTGGAACATGGGCTGGATGAACGATATGCTTCACTATATGTCCCTGGACCCGCTGTATCGTTCCTTTAATCACGATAATCTGACATTTTCCTTTTTCTACGCTTTCTCCGAGAATTTTATTCTGCCGGTCTCCCATGACGAGGTAGTTCATGGAAAAGGTTCCCTTATCAATAAGATGCCTGGAACGGTGGAACAGAAATTTGCCAATACACGGGCGTTTTTAGCGTATATGATGGCCCATCCGGGCAAAAAGCTCACCTTTATGGGTACGGAGCTCGGCCAGTTTAAGGAGTGGGATTTTGAATCGGAGCTGGATTGGGGGCTGCTGCAGTATCCGCAGCACCAGCAGCTGCAGGCCTTTGTGAAAGCGCTGAACCGTTTCTATCTGGAATCCAGTCCGCTGTGGCAGGTGGATTTTTCCTGGGATGGATTTTCCTGGATTTCCGACGACGACTATACCCAGAGCGTGATCTGCTTCAGAAGAATTGACAAGGATGGCAAAGAACTGATCGCGGTCTGCAACTTTCAGCCAGTCGAAAGAAAGTCCTATCGTTTTGGTGTGCCTCTTGCCGGAACCTACGCGGAGGTGTTTAACTCCGAGGCTAAGGAATTCGGCGGATGCGGCACAACCAATGGCAGCGGCATCAGATCAGAGGAGATAGCGATGCACGGCTATGAGCAGTCTATCGAGCTGACGCTGCCGCCTATGTCGGTGCTGTTCTTGAAATGCGCGCGGAAGAAGCCGGTAAGAAAGCCGCGGGAGCCGAAGGAACTGCCGGAAACGGCAGAAAAGGAGGAAAAAACAGCGAAGGCTCCCAGAAAACCCAGAACACGAAAAAGCAGCGGTAAAATCCTGACAAAATAAATGAATAAGATAGAACTTGCACAAGGAGGAATGAAAAGATGTTCCCAAAACAGGAAACAGTCGCCATGATCTTGGCGGGAGGACAAGGCAGCAGGCTGGGCGTGCTGACCAGCAAATTGGCGAAGCCGGCGGTGGCATACGGAGGAAAGTACCGAATCATTGATTTCCCTCTGTCTAACTGCGTAAATTCCGGTATCGAGGCGGTGGGCGTGCTGACTCAGTATCAGCTTAGTGCTCAATGAGTATATCGGAAACGGACAGCCCTGGGATTTGGACAGCATGAACAGCGGCGTACAGGTGCTGCCGCCCTATCAGCGCAGCCGGGGGGCCGACTGGTATAAAGGCACCGCGAACGCCATCTATCAGAATATGAACTACATCGACCGGTACGACCCGGATTACGTAGTGGTTCTGTCCGGCGACCATATCTACAAAATGGATTACTCCAAAATGGTGGCCTACCACAAGGAGAAAGAGGCTGCGTGTACTATCGCCGTAATCGACGTACCCTTGGCGGAGGCTTCCCGGTTCGGCATTTTGAACACCAACCCGGACGACTCGATTTACGAATTTGACGAGAAGCCAAAGGTGCCTAAAAGCACCAAGGCTTCCATGGGAATTTACGTATTCAGCTGGAATAAACTGAAGGAATATTTAATCGCGGATGAAAAGGATAAAAGCTCCAGCAATGATTTCGGGAAAAACGTACTGCCCGCCATGCTCAATGCGGGTGAGCGTATGTTCGCCTATGAGTTCCAGGGTTACTGGAAGGATGTAGGAACCATCGACAGCCTATGGGAGTCCAACATGGATCTTCTGGACCCCAACACCACACTGGACCTGAGCGACGAAAATTGGAAGATTTATTCCAGAAACCCGGTGATGCCGCCGCAATATGTAGGTGAGGAAGCGGTGATCCAGAATTCGCTGGTAGCTGACGGATGCAACGTTTACGGCAACGTGGACTTTTCCGTCTTGTTCGCCGGCGTGAATGTGGCGCCTGGTGCGGTGGTAAAGGATTCCATCATTATGCCGGGAGCCCGCGTCGAGGAGGGCGCGGTGGTGCAGTACGCCATCGTGGCGGAAAACGCCGTGGTTGGCGAAAATGCCGTGGTTGGCGCCCGTCCGGAGGAAATTGAGCAGAAGGATGAATGGGGCGTGGCTGTGATCGGGGACAACATTAAAATCGGCGCCGGCGCGTGGTGCCCCCCAAGGCGATGATTGACAAAGATATTCCGGAGGTGGCGAAAGATGCGCGGAAATAATGTGATGGGGCTGCTTTTCTCCAATATGCATGAGGAATCGATTCGGGAACTGACGGACCGGCGCACTATGGCCAGCGTACCCATCGGCGGCAGATACCGCATGATCGATTTTACGCTGAGCAGTATGGTGAACTCCGGAATCAACCGGGTAGGGGTAATTACCAAACGGAATTATCAATCCCTGATGGATCACCTGGGAACCGGAAAGGCGTGGGATCTTTCCAGAAAACGCGACGGTTTGTTCATTCTGCCGCCCTTTGGAGCGGGCGGCGGGGATTTTTCTAACCGCATTGAAATTCTTCACGCCAATATGGGCTTTTTGACCAACTGCAAAGAAGAATATGTACTGCTTTCTGACTGTGACGCTATTTTCAATATGGACTTTAAGCGTGTGATCGCGGAGCATATCAAAAACGAGGCGGATGTCACTTTAATTTACCGCTGGGGCAGGCTGCCGAAAAACGGCGACGAAACCATGGTGCTTTCCTTAGAGCCCGATGGGAGAATCAAGGATTTGATTATCGATCCCAACGGCGACGAGGAATATAACTATGCCTTCAATATGCTGCTGATCAAGCGGGAGCTTCTGATCCGGCTGGTGAATGAGTGCAGCAGCCGGAATAAGACCAACTTTAAGCGGGACATTCTGCAATCCAATGTGGAACAGCTGAAAATGTTTGGCTATGAGTTTGACCATTACTCCCATGTGATCTGCTCCATGAACGATTACTTTGAGGCCAATATGGAACTGATGAGCAGCGAGATCCGGGACGATTTGTTTAACGCCCAGCGTCCGATTTATACGAAGGTCCGCGACGATATGCCCGCCAGGTACGGATTGGGCTCTGTAGTGAAAAATTCGTTGATCGCCAACGGTTGTGTGATCGACGGGGAAGTGGAAAACTGTATCCTATTCCGGGGCGTAAAAATCGATAAGGGCGCTAAGGTGAAAAACTGCGTTATCATGCAGGACACCCGGATCGGCACCAATTGCAGCCTGAAGTATGTGATTACGGATAAGGATGTGTTGATTAAGGATGGAAGAACACTGATGGGCTTCCAGTCTTATCCCGTATATATCAGTAAAGCGTCTGTGGTTTAAAGGGGGTAATGAATTTGAAGGTTTTATTTTGCACCAGCGAGGCTCTTCCGTTTGCGGCATCCGGCGGATTAGGTGATGTGGCGGGGTCTTTGCCTCAGGCGCTGCGCCAGCGGCTGATTGGCTGCCGGATCGTTATGCCCATGTACGAGGATATTCCTCAGGAGCTGCGGGACAATATGCGTTCATTACCAGCCTGTCTGTGCCGGTCAGCTGGAGAAGGCAGTACTGCGGCGTGTTTGAAGCCCGGCACGGCGGCGTAATTTATTATCTGCTGGATAACCAGTACTATTTTAAGCGTAAGGGCCTTTACGGGCACTATGACGACGCAGAGAGGTTTTCCTTCCTGTCCCGGGCTGCGTTGGAGATGCTGCCGTACATTGATTTTAAGCCGGATATTATCCATTGCAACGATTGGCAGACGGCTCTGGTCCCGATTTACTACAGCCTATTCTACGCCAATAATGATTGGTATCAGGGGATCAAGACCCTGTTTACCATTCATAATATTCAGTACCAGGGTAAATACGGTATGGAGCTTCTGGAGGACGTTTTGGGCCTGCCGGAGTATGACACCTCTATCGTCGAATTTGACGGCTGCGTGAACCTGATGAAAGGTGCGATCGAGACCGCGAACCGCGTCAGCACGGTAAGTCCTACCTATGCTCAGGAGATTTTGGATCCCTGGTTCAGCCACGGCTTAGATCCTATTTTAAAGGAGCGTCAGTGGAAGCTGTCTGGAATCTTGAACGGAATTGATGTGGAGAATTATAATCCGGAAACGGACCCGAATCTCTATGCCAATTACAGCGCCGATGATTTGTCCGGCAAGGCGGAAAACAAGCGGGCTTTGCAGGAGCGCTTAGGCCTGGAGCAAAATCCGGAGATCCCCTTGATCGGCATGGTGACCCGTCTGGTTTCTCATAAGGCTTAGACCTGGTGAAGGAAGCCATGGATCAGCTGATGCGGGAAGAAAACGTCCAGTTTGTGGTGCTGGGTTCCGGCGATTGGGAGTATGAAAGCTTCTTCAAAAGCATGCAGGAAAAATATCCCGGCAGGTTCTGCGCCTGCTTCGGCTTTGTGCCGGAGCTTTCCAGAAAGATTTATGCCGGTGCCGATATGTTCCTGATGCCCTCTAAGAGTGAGCCCTGCGGCCTTTCTCAGATGATCGCCCTAAGATATGGAACGGTTCCCATTGTCAGGGAAACCGGAGGCCTGAAGGATTCCATCAGTGACAGCGGTGATGGAAAGGGGAATGGATTTACCTTCCAGACCTATGACTCTCAGGATATGCTGGGGGCAGTTCGCCGGGCCATCGCCGGCTATTGGAACGAGGAGGGCGGCTGGAAGGTCCTGATGAAGCGGGCGATGGAATGCGACAACAGCTGGGGAAAATCAGCCAACGAATACATCAGGCTTTATCGGGCCATGCTGAAAGAGTAAGAACGAAGAATATGTCAAAAGGCTTCGCGCGGCGCGCGAAGCCTTTTTCATTTAACGCTTAAGCGGAAAAGAACCCCCGGTTATACCGGGGGGTAGAAAAGCTTTAGCAAAAGAAAAAACCAGCTGATGTAAAATAGTAAATGGTTTGGCGACCGTATTACTAAAGAACATCAGGAG
>ENA-OQIR01000343-OQIR01000343.1-human-gut-metagenome-genome-assembly--contig:-NODE-343-length-21147-cov-6.630352_pt1 | contig 21147 bp, 21 predicted proteins | sample MGYA00242580_ERZ504745 | MGnify/ENA primary metagenome ERZ504745 (study PRJEB26092, sample SAMD00036214) | human gut metagenome | host: Homo sapiens | study: EMG produced TPA metagenomics assembly of... | reverse complement strand
AATCATCTATTATGAACTGGATATTATTCTCATCAAGCTTTTTCCTGAAGCTGCAAAAACATGGCGTCATATCCATGAATCCACTCTCTGTCATTTCGATACAGATGGATTCAGGTCTCAGATTGTTTGCCCGGATAGCAGTAAGGATTTTATTTGCCATACTTCCACGCATAATCTGTATATATGATACATTGATATTTACCCTGAAATCCGCAATATACTGCTGCATTTCACGGCACATTTTTGCTGCTTCGTTCAATACAAACTCTCCAACCGGAATGATGAGCCTGCTCTTCTCCAGTAAAGGAATAAACTCAACCGGGGAAATCATTCATCGCCCTCATCCGAATGCATGAAAAACCGTAAAAGTGCCTCTGCACCGATTATTCGATCAGCACTATCTAAGATAGGCTGATAATATACCTCAAAGCCTTCAAAATCATTTACAGTTGCGCTACGAAGCACACTCAGGATGGTATTTTTGCGCAATGACACTTTATAATCCTCTTCCTCGAAGAAATAAAGGCTTCCTCCGCCTCTTTTTTTTGCGCATTTTAAAGAAAAATCCGACTTTTTCCTGCACTCTATTGCGTCCTCTGCCAGTGTTGATATATCTGTCACTCCGGCAGAAATCGAAAAGATTGATTTATAGTTTTCATCAACTATAAACTCATCAATTTTTTCACCTATCCTTTTGAACAACTGCACCACATCATCCTGCGATTTGCTAAGCATATCCACAAGCATATACTTATCTGTAACAAGATGATATATTCTCTGACCGCTTGAGAGACATTCTGCTATGCATTCGGCCACTCTTTTAAGTATGTAGTTGCCATATATCTGACCCTGAACATTATTGATTATCCCAAAATCGTCAATTCCAATCTGTATGAAATAACCTGACAGCTTCTCTTTAGGCTGTGAATAGAGATATGATGCCATCTCCTTTTCACCTAACAGCCCACTGATATTGTCAGCTCGCTGCCTTGTTCCTGTCTCGTTCATGCAGCCTATAATATATCGTGGTTTCCCCGCCTCGTCATTGATGACCTCCCCACGGCAGTTAATCCATACCGGGAGATTTTTGCTGTTCATCAAACGACATAGCACGTTGTACCTTTTTTCTTTTCCATCATATATTTTACGCTTGTGATTTTCGAGCAGCTTACGGTCTTTCTCATAAACCAATGTACGAAGATGCTTTGTTGCATCATTCATAAATTTATCAGGAAGCATAAAACGCTCTACCGCTGACTGTGATATCCTCAGTGTATCATTCTTTAAATCTATAATATACAGATAATCATCCATACAAGGTGCAATTAAGTCTATCAGACTTCCTGCCTCCTGCTCGTCAAGTATTTTATATGCATCAAAAGCCCTCATTAAATTTCACCTTCTATTATATTACTCTTCAATGTCTGAGATTTTGAATTTTGCTATCATTTCACTCAGATTTTCTGATTCACTGCTCATCTGCTGGCTCGCAGCCGCACACTCCTGTGATGTTGCTGAATTGGTCTGTACAACATCATTGATCTGCTCAATTCCTTCGTTAATCTGCTTGATCTCACTGGTCTGGGTCTCCAGTGTATCAGCTATATTAGTCACCTCTTTTGTAATCACCTTAGAGTTCTCTGCTACTTCTTCAAGCTGTGAAGCTGTCTGCTCTGCAATATTCATGCCTTTTTCAACAGCCTGCACAGATGTCTCTATAAGCGCAGCTGATTCCTTTGCAGCCTGTGCACTTTGATCGGCAAGCATATTTACCTGATTTGCCACAACCGCAAAGCCTTTTCCTGCCTCCCCTGCTCTTGCTGCCTCAATAGAAGCGTTTAATGCAAGCAGGTTGGTCTGTGATGCAATCTCATTAATGGTTGATATAATCTGATCTATCTGTTTAGAGGCTTCGTTTATTTCATGCATAGATGTAACCATCTCCTGCATCTTTCCATTGCTTTCCCAAATTGCACCTCCAAGCTCATCCACTCTTCCACTGATTTCCTTTGCACTCTTTGAATTCTGCTCCACCTGCTCTGAAACTCCCTCAACCGTCGCTGTCAGTTCCTCTACAACCGCAGCCTGATTGGTTGCACCGTCTGCAAGGTCATTTGAGCTTGCAGCTACCTGCTCTGCCGCACTTGAAACCTCGCTTGATACATTCTGGATTCCCTTTATGGTGACTGCCATACTTTTTCAAATTCCATAAATGAATGTAAAATACCTACAAAATCGCCTCTCCACTCTACTTCCGGCTGTGCATCAAAATGTCCGTCCGCAAAGAGCTTCATCGACCTGTCTATATCATCCACATATGAGCCGAGAATACGGATAGACTTTCTCATGCTGTGTGCCAATCTACCGATTTCATCCTCTGAACGGTAATCAAGTGTGCTGTGAAGATTTCCTTCTGTCAGCTCCTTTGCCACTTCCTCGATTGCATGTAATGGCTCAAGGATTGTATCAAGCACGATCTTTCCTGTTCTCTTTGTCAACTGCCATGCACATATCAGACAGATAATGATGACTATGAGTCCGACTGCAGCACATACATATGTCCTTACAACTGCCTGATGGCTTCTTTCGTCAGTCAGCTTGTTGATTTCCTTTGCAAGCTCAACTGTTTTATTTAACTTTGGTGTACACTCATTGATAATCTGATCAACAGCCTCATCCTTCTGTCCGGCTTTAATCTTATCCATGATTGAGTATCCGATATTCGCCCAGTCAGAAAGAGCCTTTGAATATTCATTATACTGATTCTCAGGAACGATACCTGATTTTTTTATTGTTTTTAACTGCACATCAACATCTTCAAGCTTTTCTTTTGCGCCCTGCTCATAGTCGTCATATGTTGATTTGTCAGGATTAAGTGCCATCTCTCTTACATTTCTAGCCGCTGCATTTACATTTATTCTACATGTCTTAACCGCCTGATCGGCAGCATTTACCTTGTTTACATAGTTTAACATATTGAAAAACAACACACCAATGACCGCAATCGAAAGCAGTCCCGAAATAAGCATCATGGTAATAACCGTTTTGTAACCATAGTTGATCCTTTTACCCAAATGCATGTTTTCCAATTTCTTTTTCATCGCATCTTTTTTTGAAGACATAGTTTGTTATTTCCTCCTATCTTATGATACCTTTTGACCCTTTAATCATATTATTATTTATACTCAAGTCTGAATTCGTCAGATGAATTTAGTATAGTACTATTTTTCTAAGGGCACAATACTGTATTCTCAATAATCTTTATGTGAATCTTTCTATTAAATATGTGGTTTTGCACAAAATGGTAGATTTTTTTCGCAATCCCCTTAAAATACATATGATGATTTTTTCTTGTTTTATGTAATGATGTAAGTCCCGGCTGCCCGACCGGCACACACAGCTTCCCCCGCGTGCTACGCTGCGCTGCTAAGATACTGTACGAAATTATGCTTGAAGAGCTTCTATGCCTGACGAAACCGTCGAAACGCGCCGTCCGTGGCGCGGTTCTCCTCGCCCCTGCGTCCATGCAGGAGCGTTTCTGTGTTTCATGGCATAATTTCTACAGTATCTAAGCAGCTTCGCTATTCGCACGCGGGGAAGCTGTGTGTGCCGGTCGGCAGCCGGGGCTTACAGTTATATATTCAAGAAAAATCAGCTCAGAAGTGAAAATGCAAATACCACGATGCCAAGTATTACAAGTACAATACCTGTGGCACGGTTTAAGGTTTTTGCGGATGCCTTGTTTGCAAAGACCGCTGCAATTCTCGCCCAAAGGAGTGTAAATGCAATACATAAAATCAGCACAAACCAGTCCGGTTTTCCACCGATGGCAAAGTGCGAGGCAGCTCCTGTAAAGGCTGTAAATGCATGATAAATACGCTCGTTCCGACTGCAGTCTTAAGCTCATAGCCAAGCACCGATGTGAGGATGAGGAGCATCATCATACCGCCTCCCGCACCTATGAAGCCACAGATAAATCCGATAAGCACGCCGCAGATGATTGACTGGACAGCTCTCTTTTTAGCAGAAACTCCCTGCATGGCCTCCTTTGTTGTCATGACAGGACGGACTATAAACTTTATTCCGAGTAAAAATGTCATAAATACCGAAAAGTTGCCCATTGTTGCTGACGGCACAAGGCTTGATACATAGCTTCCAACAACCGTGAAGCATAAAACCGTGACCATCATTATGAGCCCGTTTTTTACATCAAGGTTCTTGTTCTTTCCATATGTATAGGCTGACACTGCGCTGGCAAGTACATCAGACGACAGGGCTATTCCCACTGCCATATAAGGATCCATTCCCAAAAATGTAATGAGCATAGGCTTATTACTGCTGCTGCGCTTAGTCCCGCAAAGCCAGTTCCAAGGCCTGCGCCCATACCGGCAAAAAATGTTACTATTATAGTTATTAATGTGCTCATTTGTGTGATTTCCTCCTGATTATTTCATCCATATTATTCTCAAGCTGTTCCATAACAATCGTCAGCTGCTTTTTCTGCTCCTCATCTATCCCTGCAAACAGATTTGCTGTAAACTGCTGCTGTATACGCCTTCCTCTTTCAATGACAGTCCCGGCCTTTTTTGTACAGACAAGCTCCGTCTTCCTCCTATCATTTTCCACAGGTTTTCTCTCCAGATAGCCTTCATTCACAAGCTTATCAACATTTACAGACACAAGATTTGCCTTGATTTTTCTTATTTCAACTATATCCCTTGCCGTCTTATATTCCGGATTGTTCGCCAGAAACATGAGTATATCAAAGGCTGTCTGCGGAAGCTTCAGCTCATGGCACAGTGGTCTGCACTCATCGCTGTAGGTTCGCGAAATCTTCTCTGCAAACTCAAAGTTAAATTTCATATGTGATATTCCTTCTTTTCTTTTCCTATTTTGCTGCTTCGTTATACATTTTTGAATTATTCATTTTTGAACTAATTATATATCTCTCTGTCATTTTGTCAAGCGGTTATCGTAATTTATACCCTGCAATGCTATACTTTTTGAGGCATTTTTTCATTAACTATTATGATATGATTTAACAGTTATATAATACCTTGAAAGTATCCTGCAGTCATGGTATTATATGTAATTGGCGCTTTGTTGCACATTTTAAACACCGGCTAATCTACCGGTGATTTTAATTTTAATAACTAAAGCTTCGTACATATATAATGTAGGAGTTTTAAATTAACAATCATTTACAATAGGAGGAATTATGAGTCAGGAAACAAATTCAGCCCCTGTAACAGAGAACAAGATGGGAACCATGCCTATCGGCAGACTTGTATTTAACATGTCTTTGCCTATGATGATTTCCATGCTCGTACAGGCTCTATACAACATCGTGGACAGTATTTTCGTTGCAAAGCTGTCCGAAAACGCACTCACAGCAGTTTCACTTGCCTTCCCTTTGCAGACACTCATCATCGCTGTCGCAACCGGTACCGGTGTAGGTGTAAACGCGCTGCTGTCAAAGTCACTCGGCGCCCATAAATACGACGAGGCCAACAAAATCGGCATCAACGGTGCCGTACTATATGCATTCAGCTATGTAATATTTCTGATTCTCGGACTTACAATCGTAAAGCCTTTTTACATGAGTCAGATTGGAAATGCTGATATCGAAATCATGGATATGGGTGTGAGCTACCTGAGTACTGTTATTGATTTTTCATTTGGTATTTTTGCGGAAATCTTTTTTGAGAGGGTGCTTACCTCGACAGGAAGAACTATTTTCAGCATGACCTCACAGCTTTGCGGTGCCATCACAAATATCATTCTGGATCCTATCATGATCTTTGGACTGCTTGGCTTCCCTAAGCTCGGTGCTACCGGTGCAGCCGTGGCAACCGTTGTGGGACAGTGCGTAGCCGCCGTTGTTGCCTTTGTCTGCAACCACAAATTCAATCATGAAATCAGCCTGAGCTTCAAGGGCTACAGCCCGGATTTCAAAATCATGGGAACCATTTATGCTATCGGTATTCCGTCGATCATCATGCAGTCTATAGGCTCTATAATGACATATGCCATGAACAGAATACTTATCGGCTTTTCATCGACTGCCGCTGCTGTTTTCGGTGTTTATTTCAAACTGCAGAGCTTCTTCTTTATGCCTGTATTCGGACTGAACAACGGAATCACACCTATCATCGCCTTCAACTACGGTGCACAGAACAGAAAGCGTATGGTTAAGACAATAAAGGTCAGCCTGATAACAGCATTCTGTCTGCTCTTCGTTGGCTTTGCCTGCTTTGAGTTCATACCACATGTGCTTCTTGGAATGTTCAGCGCCTCTGACGATATGCTCAAAATCGGTGTTCCGGCGCTCAGAATAATCGGAGTGCATTTCCTCATCGCATGGTTTTGTATTATCGTCGGCACCGTATTCCAGGCTTTGGGAAAGGCTGTCTTTTCCATGATCGTATCAATCATGCGTCAGCTTGTGGTTTTAATTCCGGCAGCATACATCCTTTCAAGGCTCGGTGGACTTCACGCTGTATGGTGGGCTTTCCCTATAGCAGAGGTGATATCCTTTACTGTTTCGACATTATTCTTAATCAGGATCAACAGAACTATCATCTCAAAGATTCCTGATGGAAGCGATGTGCTGTAAAAAATTTTACTTGAGCTTTAAAATAATCAACAATAAAATCCGCTGCATTATATCATGTGCGTAATCATATGATATAGTGTAGCGGATTTATTATATTTATGTCATATTTTCACATATTTCTGATTTCTGCACCAGCTTGGTGCAGCTTATGAACCGACTCCATCTTGCGTATTATCTTGCGTATTTTCTTCCTCTATTATACGTATTTTATGTTGCTGGTCACACTGTTCGGTGTGAACAGTAACTATTTTATATAAAAAGTGTAATCTGCAGATTCAAACCTCTTTTAAAAAATGCGATTTTGTGGTAAAATAGCAAAAAAGAAAATGCGATTTTGTGGTAAATCGTTGAAATAAAAAATGCGATTTTGTAGTAAAACATCAAAATAAAAAATGCGATTTTGTAATTTTATTAGGAGAATGTCATGTTTAAGCGAAAAATATATGATAAATTATTGCAATGGAAAAAGGATTCCGATGGTAAAACAGCACTCTTAATCGAAGGAGCCCGTCGTATAGGCAAGTCAACCATCGTAGAGTCATTTGGACGAAATGAATACAAAAGTTATATAATCATTGATTTCTCAATCGTCTCAAAAAATATACGTGAACTGTTTGAGGATATTTCAGATCTGAATTATCTGTTTTTGCAGTTGCAGCTCCAATACAAAGTCGATCTCTATGAGAGAGAGTCTTTGATTATTTTCGACGAAGTACAATTATGCCCCCGCGCAAGACAGGCTATCAAATCACTTGTAAAAGATCACCGATATGATTATATAGAAACCGGTTCTCTGATTTCTATCAAAAAAAACGTACAGGATATACTTATTCCAAGCGAAGAGAGAAAGCTAAACATGTATCCTATGGATTATGAAGAATTTTTATGGGCTTTGAATGATGAAACAACTATCCCCCTAATCCATAAGCTATTCGATTCTCAAAAACCCTTCGGAGAAGAGATTAATCGTAAATTGATGCGTGATTTCCGTCTTTATATGCTTGTCGGGGGAATGCCGCAGGCAGTTGATGAATATATCAAAACCAATAACTTCCGTAAGGTTGATAACGTAAAGCGTGATATTCTGAATCTTTATGAAGATGATTTCAAAAAAATAGATGCCACCGGAAAAATATCTATGCTTTTTGATGCAATTCCTGCGCAGCTAAACAAAAATGCTTCGCGATATCAGGTATCAAGCGTACTGACAAACAATCGCGCCGATAATACACTGGAACTGATTGCAGAGTTAAAAGACTCAAAAACTGTTTTGGTATCATACCATGCAAATGACCCAAGTGCCGGTATGTCAACCAACAAAGACTTAACCCGGTTTAAACTATTTTTATGCGATACCGGGCTGTTTACTACATTGATGTTTAAAGACAAAGATTTCACAGAAAACATAATTTATGAAAAATTGTTAAATGACAAGCTAGGAACTAATCTAGGCTATCTTTACGAAAATGTAGTTGCACAGCTTTTAACGTGTAATGGCAACGAATTATTTTACTATACTTTTTTTAATGAAAGTTCACGCCATAATTACGAAATAGATTTTCTTATTGCCAAAAAAATAAGGTTTGCCCTATTGAAGTAAAATCCAGTGGCTATAAAACCCATAAGTCACTGGATGAATTTTCAATAAAATTTTCAAACCGTATTCTTCAAAAATATCTCGTATATACAAAGGATTTCTCAAAAGACAAAGACATACTCTGTCTGCCTGCTTATATGATTTCGTTTTTGTAAGAAGAATACTTTTTAAATATGATTTTAATACACACACTTATATGGAGGATTAAGACATGAAATTTATATCGTGGAATGTAAATGGACTGCGCGCATGCGTCCAGAAAGGTTTCCTTGATTTTTTTAACAGTATAGATGCGGATTTCTTTTGTATACAGGAGTCCAAGCTACAGGCGGGACAGATTGACCTTGACCTGCCGGGCTATCACCAGTACTGGAATTACGCCGAGAAAAAAGGCTATTCCGGCACAGCCATTTTTGCCAAAAACAAGGCATTATCAGTGTCTTACGGCATAGGCATTGAGGAGCATGATAGGGAAGGACGTGTCATCACACTTGAACATGACAATTTCTATCTCGTAACCTGTTACACTCCAAACTCACAGAATGAGCTGAAAAGGCTGCCGTACCGTATGCAGTGGGAGGATGATTTCAGAGAATATCTTAAAACACTCGATGCCAAAAAGCCTGTCGTACTGTGTGGTGATCTGAACGTCGCACACAATGAAATCGACCTGAAAAATCCAAAAACAAACCGCAAGAATGCAGGTTTTTCAGATGAGGAACGTGCTAAAATGACGGAGCTTTTAGGTTCCGGCTTTACCGATACCTTCAGATACTTTTATCCGGATGCCGAGGGTATATATTCCTGGTGGTCATACCGTTTTAAGGCTCGCGAGAAGAACGCAGGCTGGCGTATAGACTACTTTATCACATCAAAGCGCATCAATGATAAGCTGCAAAAGGCAGCAATCCATACCGATGTGCTCGGTTCAGACCACTGCCCTGTTGAGGTTGATATTGAATTTTAAATTTAAGGTTATGTATTTTTACAATCCCTTATGCAACACTTTCTTCTCGAGCTTATCCCCATCCAAGGTATACTCAACAGCATTATACTCACCGTTTCTGTATGCGAACGTCTCATTGTCATCCTGATAATGCACGAAACTGCCCTTGCCCGGATATGTCAGTATACTGATCTTATCCTCTGTAATGTCCTCTGTAGAGCGGATTTCTCCGTCTGCAACAGGGATAATGGCTCCTGCTTTTATGAAGACAGGTACTTTATCAAGTGGTGCATCTGCTAAAATATATCTGCCGCCACTGTATTTTTCGCCTGTGTAGTAATCATACCAGTCGCCGTCAGGCAGATAAACCTCTCTTGCCTCCTTGCCCGGTGCGATCACAGGTGCAACCAGTACAAAGCTTCCGAGCATATATTCATCGGAAATATTTCTCACATGCTTATCTGCAGGATACTCGTATACGAGCGGGCGCACGATAGGTGCTCCTGTCTTTTCACACTCATGTGCCAGATCATAGATATATGGGATAAATCTGTATCTGAGCTTTACTGTCTTTCTGACTGCATCTATCGTAGTCTCGTCAAACTGCCAAGCTCCTGTCTGCGTGTTCCCATCGCTGAATGATTTCTGAAAAACGGCACAAATACTGCTGCCTCATAAAATCTGACAAGAAGCTCCGGTGTAGTATCACTTCCGAAACCGCCTATATCGCTGCCGCACATGGCAAGTCCACTGACTGACAGATTGCACACCTGCTCGAGAGAAAGTGCTATATGCGCCCAGATGCTGTGATTATCTCCGGTCCAGCCACCGCAGTATTTCTGGCTTCCGGCATATGCAGCCTGGTAAGTACAAACGGACGTTTTCCACCATCATTTTTCGCAAGTCCCTCATATGTGGCTTTTGCCATAAAATGTCCGTAAATATTGTGAACCTTTTCATGTGCTCCATACTCAAACTGCACATCATCCGGCAGTGGTCCGTTGAAGCTTGCAGCTCATTCATATCATTCCATATGCCACTGATACCGTGCTCGAGAAGTATCTTTGTCTTGTCTCCCCACCAGCTTCTGACGCTTTGCTTTGTGAAGTCCGGAAATACCGATGTTCCCGGCCAGACAGCATTTTCATATACACTGCCATCTATATCATGTGCAAATGCATCCATCTCCATGCCCTCTTTGTACATGAAATAATCCTCATCCTTTTTCACACCCGGGTCAATGATGGATATGAGCTTTACACCCCTGTCAGCAAGCTTTTCTGAAAGGCCCTTTACATCCGGGAATTTCTTGTCATCAAAGGTGAATACCCTGTAGCCGTTCATGTAATCGATATCCATATGTATCACATCGCATGGGATATCAAGCTCGCGGAATTTGTCAGCTATATCAAGCACCTCATCCTGTGTGTAATAGCCCCAGCGGCTCTGATGGCTACCGTATATCCATCTCTGATAAAGCGGTGTGGTGCCTGTCAGTGATGTATAAAGTCCTACCACCTCTGCCATATCATTTCCCGGCATAAAATAGTAGTCCAGCTCGCCCTTCTCATGCTCGACGAAATAGTAATCTGTGTTTTCATAACCGAAATCAAAGGTTGTCTTGTAGGTATTATCCGCAAAAATTCCATAGCAATATTCATCGCCCAACACGATAAAAAACGGTATGGATTTGTACAGCGATTTGAAGCTGTCCACATGTGGCGCAGGATCATCCGTGTTCCAGTTTACATATGAATATCCACGCTTGTTGAGGCATCCCGGCTTATCTCCCAGACCGTAAATAGCATCATCCTTTCCAAGCTTTTTGATGATGGTAACAGCGTCAGTTTTTTCTTCATCTTTTCCGACAGTATGTCCCTCAAGCTCTGCGATGGCAAGATCCTCGTACGGATTCTTCTCACTCTTTTTGCGTGCTTTTTCATAATCTGAAAGCACAAGCTTCCCTTTGTAATAAATATCAAGCTTCTCGTTATCCTTCACATATACAGTAATATTCCTTGCGCTGATGACTGCTTTAACCGCTGCATCGCTTACACCGGCTTCTGCTGCGGTACTCTTGGCATCAGACGTATCCTTGCAGGTCACGTCAGGTGTGGCAGCCTTCGGAATAAAGCCCTCCTCTATTGCAACACTTTCGATGCCGGGTTTTTGTGCAACATGCACTATGTTGTTTTCAAATATGGTAACAAACAGACTGCCGTTCTCGTAGATCAGCTCTGCTGTGTTGTCCTGTATTTTACAGTTCTTATAAGAATTTACCATTGCGTAATCCTCCCTTGAATTATATAGTTTCTCCTGATGTTTCTTATAAAAATACTTCCGTTTACTATAATAGTATCATCCATTTTTAATTTTTACAACAAAGAAAGTCACCGGTCACACCTAGTATGACCGGTGACTGTTACTGTTCACATCTAACAGTGTAGCCAGCAACTTTCTACAAAATACAAATTTAAAATCAATAGCCTCAGGCTGTAAGTATCTCTGTCAATACACCATACAGCTCTGTATCAAGCTCCTTTGCCTTGAGCTCTGATAAAATCACTGTTGTTTTCTTTCCAGATGTAATAAGACCGTAGATTTCATCCTTTAGCACAAAGCCTATCTCTGCCTGATTCAGGAAATCAAAGCATCTTTTTTCGATTTGATTATCAAGCGCTACTGTGTCTTTCGATATTGTAACGCTTATTTTGCTCGCTGTCGATGCATTTACAGTAACGATGAGCTTTCTGTTTTCTTTATCATATTTATTCTTTGCACATACCTCTTTACCATCCACGGATACCTTTACCTTATCGGCTGCTGCTCGGTTCTTCTTTCAAAGACAAGCTTATAGGTTCTGTTGTCAGGTATTAATGATGTATCTCCATCTGCCGGAGAAATGACAAACATATCTTTATCCGCAGAATATTTCATAGCTGTGGTCACACATCTGCCATCTACATATCCGCAGGATTCATTGTCATCCTCGTATAGCTCAAACTCACCATCAGCCTCCGGGAATACCCTGACACATAATACATCAGGATTTTTGATAACAGATCTTGCATCAAGCTCATCAGCATCTGCACACACAAGTATGCCTCCCGCCTTCGCAAACACAGGTATGCTGCTCAAATCCCTGTAAACCTCCAGCATTCTTCCACCATCATAGCGCATGCCTGTATAGATATCATACCAGATGCTCCGGGAACCATACTTTGGTTTTTGCCACATTAAGTCCCTTAATACGTGGAGTTGTAACAGGTGCTACCATAAGCTGGCTGCCAAAGAAATACTGATTCTTTACCTCATAAGCCTCTGCATTTTCAGGATACTCATAATACATAGGCTCAATCAGCGGCATATTCTCGGCATAGCTGCGATAGTTCATGGTATACAGATACGGAATCATACAATGCCTCTGTCTGAGCGCCGCCTCCATCGCTTCCTCAGTCTCTTTTTTAAATCGCCACGGCTCCTTGCCGTTAAATTCGCTGCATGAGCTGTGCAGACGCATTATCGGAGAGAATATACCATATTGTGTCCATCTGGCTGTCAGCTCATCATCCTTGTAGCCAAGCATATGTCCACCAATATCATGGCTCCACCATCCATATCCGATGTTTGTCGCTGTCGTTGTAAAATACGGTTGAAAATCAAGCGACTCCCATGTAATATGTGTATCTCCCGAAAATCCAATCGGATATCTATGGCTTCCCGGACCTGCATAGCGCGAAAATGTCATTGGACGCTTACCGTCTCTTTTATTATCGAGATAATGAAAATGATTAAAAATCCATAGCGGATCCAATCCTTCAACCTTGCAGTTGCTGCCCTGCTGCCAGTCAATCCACCAGAAATCCACACCTTCAGCCTCTCTCGGATGATGAAGATACTTAAAATATGCATCCATAAACTTTGGGCTTGCCGGATCACATACAACCGGGTCCTCATTTTCATAGTCCACGCCCATTTCCTTTGCCATATCAACATACATTTCTTCACAGCCCTGCACACCATCCGCAGGATGTACGTTTAAGGTAGTATGCATTCCTCTGTCATGGAGCTTTCCAAGAAAGCGCTTCGGATCCGGGAAAAGCTTTTTGTTCCAAGTATATCCTGTCCAGCCGCTTCCGTATTTAGGGTCCACATCAACCTGATGCCAGTCCATATCTATTACTGCTACCGTGAATGGGATATTCTTTTCATCGAATTTGTCCATCAGCTCCATATAGCTTTCTTCTGAGTATTTATAATATCTGCTCCACCAGTTTCCCAGTGCATATCGCGGAAGCATCGGAGTCTTGCCGCAAAGCCTGTAAAAATCATTGAGCGCCTGTTTATAATCATGTCCATATCCAAAGAAATACAAATCAGACACACCTTTTTTTCTTGGCTCAATCCATCCATCGTCAAGTAAAATCTGTGATTTACTGTCATCAAGAATTGAATATCCAAAGCGTGAAACGACACCGTGTCCAAGCTCAACCTCTCCGTTTACGTCATCAAGTGTACGCGCTGTACCCTGCAAATCATGCACCTTCTCGCCATAATGCCAGATGCTGTGATATGCGCTCAGGTTTCCCTTAATCTGTATACTCAGTCCGTGTGATGAGAACTCCTTCTCATTATATATCAGGTGCAGCATTGATGTATGAACCTCAATTCCATCAGCGTTACGCACCACATGATAGCCGGTCTTTGGAAAATCCCTGAACAATACTGTCTGTGTTGCCCTATCCTCGAATACGCCATCTTCACTGTATTCCAGACGGACAAGCGCCTCTGTCAGTAATGTAATCCTGTATTTTTCACCTATTATCATATTGTCCGATAATGCCACCGGACTTGTCTTTACTCTGTATATTTCCTGCATGAAATACTCCCTCTCATATAAATTACGCTATCCCTTGACAGCCGATGCCGCAATTCCTGCGATAAACTGCTTCTGGAAGAACAGATATATCAGTAAAACCGGTATGATAGATATTGCCGTTGCCGCAAAAAGTGCGCCATAATCTGTTGAATACTGTCCGTTAAACATCTTAAGACCAACTGCCAATAGCTGCTTTTCCTTGGTATTGATTACAAGATAAGGCCACAGATAGTCCTCCCATGTCCACAGGAACTGGAAAATTGCTATACTTGAAATTCCATTTTTCGCCATCGGAAATATAATCCTGTGAAAGATATAAAACTCATTAGCGCCATCCATTCTGGCAGCTTCAATAATCTCATCAGGGATGGTCTCAATGTGCTGCTTCATCATAAATATTCCAAATCCGCTGAACATAGCCGGAATAATAAGTGCCTTATAGCTGTCCATCCATCCGAATTTCTGAATCATAGTGTATTTTGGAATAATTGTTACACACCATGGAATCATCATAGTAGCCAATACAAAGCCAAATAGGATATTTCTGCCCTTAAACTTATATTTGCTTAATACAAAACCACAGATTGTACTGGTGTATACCACAAGCAGGGTTACAACAATCGTGATAAACAAACTGTTTCCAAAAAACCTCATGAAATTGAAATGCGAATTCATGCTGATGTAATTGTCTATTGTAAACTCTTGTGGAAGCAGATGTTGCTGCAACGCCATTATTTCCTTATTCTGCTTAAATGATGAGCATAGCATCCATATAAACGGATAAACTGTAACAATGCCCAATAATAGAAGGAATACATTTAAAACTATACTGCTTACTTTTTTTCTCATGATATTCTCCTCCTACTCTTCCTTGCCCGATACTTTGAAAGAAAGCACGGTAAGCACTGCGGTAATCACAAAAAGCACAAATGAAAGTGCTGATGCATATCCAAAGTTGTATTTGACAAAGGCCTCATCGTAAATAATGTAAGAAGCCAGATATGTTGATGTTCCCGGTCCACCCTCTGTCATGATGAGTATCTGAACATATGCCTGGATATACGAAATAATTGATGTAATGACTACAAAAAGTGTCATAGGCTTAAGCAACGGCAATGTAATGTATCTGAATTTCTGCCAGCCACTCGCTCCGTCAACCTGTGCTGCCTCCATGACATCTGCCGGAAGTGAGTACAGGCCTGCCATATACATGACAACCGCATATCCAAAATCCTTCCAGATGGTCATTATAATTACTGCAATCAGAGCAGTTTTGGGATTCATCAGCCAGTTGATATCGAGCCCGAATATTTTGTTGATGATTCCAATCTGTGGATTGTACATGAACTTCCATACAAATGCCACTGCAACCATAGGCGTTACTACAGGCATATAGTAAACTGCCCTGAAAAAGCTCTTATGCTTTATAAGCGTTGAATAAATAGCATACGCGATTCCCAGTCCCAGACCGACTCTGAAAACAATTACAACTACCGAAAAAATTACGGTATTGAACATTGATTTGCCGAACAATTTGCTCGTGAACACCTGCTTATAATTTTCCAGACCCAAAAACTTGTATGTTCCGCTTAACGGATTCCACTCATGAAAGCTTCCTGCAAATGCTATACCAATTGGTATTATCAAAAACACTATAAAGAAAACTACCATAGCTAAAACAACTATGTTTCTTAAAATTATTTCACTCTTACTTTGTAATGGACGTGATTTTTTAAACATTAATAATCCTCCGTAGTGAATCTTTACCTGTTATTTTGCAAACTTATATAGATTCTCGACTGATTGGAATGAACTGTTCTTCATATCCTTTATAATATCAGCCTGTGCCTTGTCTAAAGCTGTATCAATATCCACTCCATTGTAGAATATGTCCTCTCCGGCCTTTTTCATATCCTCCTCAACACATGAAGGCATCGGACCCGGCCAGATGTAGTGGTCAATGTGCTCTGCAAGTACCTTAAGCGATGGGTTTTTAAGTATTTCCTCATTGTCTGCAAGGGATTTCTTTGCAGGGAAGGTACTCATAGCAAGATTGAAATCTACCTGAGACTCATCATCGCAGAGGAAAAACTTTACAAAATCCTGTGCAACTGCCTGCTGATCCTTTGGTGCTTTTTTGTTTACACCGAATGTTGACTCACCGTTATATCTATTGTATGCATATGGATTTCCGTCAAATGTAGGAATTTCAAATACGCCAAAATCTATATCGCTCCATGTGGTCTTAAGTGTATTGTAATAATGTCCCCACTGAATAACCATTGCCGACTGTCCCTGTCCAAAGCTGTCTGCGCATTTATCGCCAAAATCCTTTGAACCAATCTGATCCTTGTCGTACATATCAACAAGCATCTGCATTACCTTCTTCATGGCATCCGAATTGACATTAGGTGTCTTTCCATCCTCCTTAAAGAGGTTCTCACCAAGCTGATAATTAAGACCAAGCAGATAATTCTGGTGGAAATCATTATTGAAATTGAGTCCGGCCTGGACTATATTGTCTCCGTCCTTGATTGTGAGCTTCTTTGCTACCTCAATCATTTCATCCCAGGTCTTTGGAATATCATCATCTGTTAATCCGGCTTCCTTCCACATCTCCTTGTTGTAATAAACAGAGCCTGTCATCATTCCGTAATCAATGTAATAAACCTTACCATCAATCACATGAGCGCTCACTCCATTGAAGTCCTGCTCCAAATCCTCAACAGGAATATCAAGCGGAGCCATATAGTTGATAAGATTCTCATGATAGCTGTTATGTACATCGAAGAGTGCCGGTCCGTCCTCACCATCGAGTGCCAGAGGAAGCTTTGTCCAGTAATCTTCCCATGGATTATCCACCAGGTTTATAGTTACATTAGGATGAATAGCTGTGTATCTGTCAATAACCTTCTGAAATAATTCATCGCTTCCCCACTCCCACAGGTCAATTGAGATATCCTTTCCATCATTAATCTCAACCGAAGGGTCATACTTCACCGTATCGCCAAATGGCTTTGTTGGTACCTTTATGTCCTTTTTAGCTGATGAAGCCGATGAGCTGCCACAGCCTGTAAGCGCTGTCACTGCCATTGTAGCTGACATAACTGTTGCAATAAGTTTCTTCTTCATAGAAATCCTCACTTTCTTAATTCAATATCCTCTTTTTCGTTCAAATTAGTTTAGCGCTAAATCTAACTATAATCTACCACCACCTTATACATTCGTCAATAGTTTTTTGTTTTTTTATCACTTTTCATATTATTTTCATATGTTTTTTATGCATTTTTACATGTAAATTAGGGTTTTGTCTAAATATTTGCAAAAACCGATTGCTATTTGCAAAATAAAAATGTATACTTAAGATAATTTATAAACCCATATTTTGAATCATATTCGGTTTATGTATAAACTCATCATTGTTTATGTTCAAACTTATTGTGGTTTATGTATAAACTTTATAGTAAAAAAATTATAATACTGAATAGAATGGAGTTTAATATGACGCTTAAGGATATTGCCGAAATGGCAGGTGTGAGCACAATGACCGTCTCAAACGTAATCAACGGAAAGACAAGCCGTGTTTCACAGAAAACAAGGGATAAAATCAATTCAATTATAGAGGAATATAATTATGTTCCGAATATGAACGCAAGAAGTCTTTCAAACAATTCCTCACACATTATCGGAGTTGTTACATTCTTAGAGGAGAAAGAATATGCTTCAGGATACAATTATTTTGAGAACCCATATGTCAGTACAATGATTGGTACAATAGAAACAGAGCTTCACAAAAACGGATACTTCACCATGCTTCAATCAGTATCCAGAAGCTCAGACATATTATCTTTGGTTAAGAACTGGAATGTCGATGGGATGATTCTGGTTTTCCCCACCTCTGCCCAAAATCTTGAAAAGCTGATGGATGCAGCCAACTGCCCTATTGCTACCTTTGACAGCAATTACTCTCACCCTAATCTCATAAATGTAATATCTGATGATGAAAAGGCTTATATTTGTCGACCAAATATATGATAAATCACGGGCACACCGAGATTGCATTTGTAGCTGATTATGAGGGAAATATCGTCCTCACCAAACGTTTTAACGGATACAAAAAAGCTTTGGAGGACAGTCATATTCCTTTCCGTCCTGAATATATTTTCAGCTATCCACCTTCATATGAGGGCGGTATCGAAGCCGGCCGTGCCATTGCAGGCAGCAAGTCACCAATCACAGCAGTGGTAACAACTGCCGATATATGTGCTATCGGCATCATGGAGGGTGCACGTCTCGGCGGTTACCGTGTCCCGATTGATTTATCTGTCATAGGCTATGATAATTTGAATCTATGCCAGTACACCGTGCCGAAGCTTACATCGGTATCACAAAATGTACCAAAAAAAGCCCGGCTTGCAACCGAGCTTCTCCTAAAGAAAATACATGACAATGAATCAGACAGTAATTTAGGTGAGATTATGGATGTTGAGATTGTTGACAGGCAATCCGTCATCTCGCTTTATTAAGCCGATAACCGACCTACTCCCTGTGCACACGCTTGTTTTCATACATTTTCCATTATCTTGTCAAATCCTTTACCCACTTGTATTTTTTAAAATGTATGAGTGTCCACGGTATCTTTCCAACCTCATCCACACAGGTGCACGCATATACCACAACCACCGGCCAGTTCAAAAAATATGTGCCTGCAACTGCAAGCGGTATTGCTATGCCCCACATCGTCACAGCAAGAGAGTACATATCAAACATCGTATCTCCTCCCGAACCAAAGACACCGTTTATGATGATTTCATTTACCGATCGTCCAATCATGTAGAAGGCAAGTACACCTAATAACTGCTTCAGATACTCTGCAGCCTGCGGTGTGAGCTTTACAAAATGTAAAATCACCGGTGCTGAAACCGCCATAAGCACTGTCATAACAGCTCCACACAAAAATGACAGCTTTGCCATTCTGATGCCATATGCTTTTCCACGCTTTAAATTTCCTGCGCCAAGCTCATTTCCTATCATAATGCCTGCTGCACTTGATATACCTGCACTGAGACAACAAATGATATCACGCACAACCGCTGCTACGGAGTTGGCCGCTGCTGCGTCTGTTCCCATGTGTCCCATAAATGTAGAGTACGATGTAAAACCTATACCCCATACAAGGCTTGCTCCGAGAATCGGTCCGGAGCACTTCATAAAATCTGCTGACAGCTCCTTGTTCCTCACCAAAAGCTCTCTAATTTTAAGCCTGATATATCCCGGTCTGTACGAAAATGTGATTGAAAGCATAAGCTCCACTACTCTTGATATGAGTGTGGCAAGTGCCGCTCCCCTCACATTCATGCTCTCGATTCCAAATGCACCATAGATAAATATGGTATTGAGCATTATGTTTATAAGCACTGTAATTGAGCTGACTGCCGCCGCAGTACCCGCGTGCTCTGATATCTTCATCATGACTATATAACACTGCGAAAAACCAGTCAATAAATATGAAAAAGAAGACTATTTTCAGATAGCTTACACCATAATCTATAAGCACCGGCTCGTTTGTGAAAATAAGCATCAGATATCGTGGAAAAAATGCACATGCCACGAAAAACAGCACCGATACTATGCCACATATCCTGATTGCAAGAGCGAATATGTCATCGAGTGCCTTTATGTCCTGCTTGCCCCAATACTGTGCTCCGAGTATTGCAAGCCCTGCTGTAGCTGCTGATAGAAACATGTTCTGGATGAACTGTATCTGTGTGGCAAGCGAAACCGCTGACATATAGTTCTGGTCCAGTCCTCCGAGCATGAAAGCATCTGCCACCGCCACCAGCGCCAGCATCAGATTCTGCACCATTATCGGAACCATGAGTGTCCACAGCTTTTTGTAAAAATGTGTATCAAATTCTATTGTTTTCATGTATCTTTTATACCCCTTGATTACTGATTATTATCCCAAATACAAACAATTATATATGGTTGCATTGGCATATGTCAAATATATACATAATATCTGCAGATATTTCATCCAAAAAAGTGTGCCGCTATCCCCATCATCGGTATAGTGTGCAAGGTTCGTAAACCCCTGTTCTTTTCTATAAATGACCATAAAAATGACAGGGAATGTAACCCTGTCATAAAGTCAGAAATTGTTCCTTCACTTATAGGAGAAATTCGAGGGGATAAACGGAACTGTTTTTTTCTAAACAATAGTATGTAAATGTTTACGACAAACTGGGAGTTATCTATTAACTTTCTTAACTTTCCCTTATTTTCAAGGCTTTCTGCTATTGAAAATTCTATATATGTATCCTTTTCCCTTGTTTTTGCCCTTATGGGATAATCACAAGGGAAAATTCATTATTCAGTTGTTTAATCATTGCCTGCCACTTTATCAAGAAGTCTTGCGGAAGTCCGCTTTGCTTCCCTTGTAGCATGGGCATAGACATTCATGATGGTACTCACGTCTGAGTGTCCTAACAGTTCCTGCACATCCTTAGGCTGAGCCCCGTTGGATAAGAGGTTTGTCGTGTAGGTATGCCTTAATGTGTGGAAATGGAAACCTTCAAGCTCCGGCACATTTTCTGTCATTCCCAAATGGTAATACTCGTAATGCACCCGATTCTTTTCCATTACCTCTCTGTAAAAATTCCGCTGATAAAGTTCTCCATACTGAAAACGATTTACTTACTAAGAAAAAAGAGCTTGAAAGCAAGATTGCCACCAAAGAGGAAGAGCTCCGAACTCTCAAAGCCAGATTATCCAATATCGTCAGACAGCATGAATTTGCAACAGTACAAGACTTCTACACAGCATTCTATACTGCACAGCGTGCCTTTGACGCATATCAGAAAGAACGTTCTAAGTGGGAAGAAGCATACGGAGAGAAAGTTACTCCAAAGTTCGAAACCATACACGACAAAATAAAAAGGTATCAGGAAAAGTCTGACAACCAGAACGCCAATCGACCTTATCAATCGAGTAGGAGGCGGTGGCTAACCGCTGTCCTCTCACAGCACCGTACGTACCGTTCGGTATACGGCGCTTTCAATAGTTGACGTGCACTGACTGATAGGCTGTGGCTAAATCATAAAAGCCGC
>ENA-OQIR01000341-OQIR01000341.1-human-gut-metagenome-genome-assembly--contig:-NODE-341-length-21218-cov-5.693139_pt1 | contig 21218 bp, 16 predicted proteins | sample MGYA00242580_ERZ504745 | MGnify/ENA primary metagenome ERZ504745 (study PRJEB26092, sample SAMD00036214) | human gut metagenome | host: Homo sapiens | study: EMG produced TPA metagenomics assembly of... | reverse complement strand
ATGAAGAGATGACAGAAACCGTAAACGCAGTGGAGAAAGATTATCAGGTCGGTGATCAGGCAGAGAAATGGGCAGAAGGTGTTCTGAGTCAGATTCGAAGACAAACAGTTTCGATAAAATGCAGAGCAGGGTTCAATACACTTCGGGTCTATCATGTGACACCCGGCTTCGTTCTCGAAAAAATCGTGATTTATCCGATGGGGGAAAAGCCGGAAGAAAGTTATCTTGGACCGGCAGAAACGTATCACGGCAGACAGGAGGAAAAATAAAATATGGCAGGAGCATATGAAACAGGAGTATACCGCAATATTTTTAAAGAGTGTGGATATTCCGAAGAGGAAATTGAAAAAAGAGTGAAAGAAACATTTGAAACAATCTTTTATGGGAGTGAAGAAGAGCGTTTCTATCATGAAGCAGGTGCGGACATGGGATACATGGAGGACACCGGAAATCATGATGTCAGAACGGAGGGCATGTCATATGGAATGATGGTGTGCGTCCAGATGAACCGGAAAAAAGAATTTGACCGTTTATGGAAATGGGTACGGACGTATATGTATATCGAGGATGGTCCGGGAAAAAATTATTTTGCCTGGTCGTGTGCTGTCGATGGTACAAGAAACGCGGACGGACCGGCACCGGATGGAGAAGAATATTTTGCAATGGCGCTCTTTTTTGCTTCAAAGAGATGGGGAGATGGAGAAGGCATTTTCGATTACAGCAGCGAGGCAAGAGCAATTTTACGGGAATGTGTCCATAAGGGAGAGCCAGGGCATCCAGGAGAGCCGATGTGGAATCCGGAAAATCATCTGATCAAATTTGTTACCTCTTTTGAGTTCAGTGATCCATCCTATCATCTGCCGCACTTTTATGAGCTGTTTGCGTTGTGGGCAGATCCCTGCGATCATGAATTCTGGAAAAAGGCAGCGGACGCAAGCCGAAAATATCTTCACACGGCATGTCACTTCCGAACCGGATTATCTGCGGAATATGCAGATTATGACGGAACACCGCATGCACAGCATCAGGAGATTTTCGGCCGTCATGACTGGTACTACAGCGATGCGTATCGTACGATTGCCAATATCGGAATGGATCATCTCTGGTTTGACGCGGATCCCTGGCAGACGGAAAATGCCAATAAGCTGCAGCAATTTTACTGTGAAGAACAGGCGGAACACTGGGATGGGGTATTTCTGACTGACGGCACCAGGCTGGAAGAAAAAGCACTTCATCCGACGGCAATTATTGCGGTAAATGCACAGGCCTCACTTGCCGCAGACGGACCGTATGCAGAGAAATGTGTAAGACGTTTCTGGAATACACCGCTTCGGACAGGCGAGAGACGGTATTATGATAATTTTCTGTATCTTTTTGCAATGCTTGCTTTGTCAGGAAATTACCGGATCTATCGGTAATAAAATCATATATTTTGCAGGAAGGTTTCCTATAGTTTCTCCCGGTGTACAGCACCTGGAGTTCTGTTACAATGGAGTTATCTTGAGTTAACATAGGAAAAGCAGGAGGAATAATAAGGATGGAAGGACCGAAGGCGCCAAGAGATCCGGAAAAAATGAGACCCTATTTTTATATTTTAAAGGACAAAGAAATTTTTGGATCAAAACAGGAAGATGGAACCGGAATCCAGTTCGTGTATGAGAGTGACGGAAGACTGATCAACAGTGCACAGATTGCCGGAAATATCACAGATCAGGAGGAACTGGCCTTACTGGAGAACGTAGAAGGATTTCGAAAACTGGTACACAGCATCGGAATCTCTGTGGAACTGGATGATCCCAGAGAGTCTGTTGAATTTGTGTTTCAGATGTATGGAAAAAAGGATCTCTATGGAGGGGGAACGAATCTGAAAACCAAACTGCCCGGAGATGGAATGGAGAGAAAAATAGATCTGTCCGATTATACATGGACAGAAGATGATGATATTCCGGGGCAGATAAAATTTATCTTTCAGATACCGGAATTGCTGGGAAAAGCAAGTGTAAGACTTTATTTAAATGATGGATATGATGCACCGAAAGAAACCGCAGAAGAAAAAATAGATGTCCGTTCGGAAGAATACAGGGAAATGATACAAAGATCTCTGATGAATTTCGGAAATACCTGCCGGATACAGAGAGTAATTGAAAAAGCCAGAGACGGAAAAGAAGTTACGCTTGCATATATCGGCGGATCTATCACGCAGGGGGCGGGAGCAATTCCGATCCATACAAAATGTTACGCCTATCAGTCCTGCAAATTATTTCAGAAGCGCTTTGCAGCACAGGATAATGTCAGATTGATAAAAGCAGGAGTGGGAGGCACCCCTTCGGAACTGGGAATGATCCGTTTTGACAGAGATGTTCTGCGCAGAGAGGAACAGCCGGATCTTGTAGTGATCGAATTTGCTGTTAATGATGAAGGGGATGAAACAAAGGGGGACTGCTATGAAAGCCTTGTACGTAAAGTGCTGAATCTTCCCTGGAAGCCTGCTGTAGTGCTTCTGTTTTCTGTTTTTGCAAATGACTGGAATCTTCAGGAACGCCTGAAACCGGTGGGATACCGCTATGATCTTCCGATGGTCAGTATACGGGATGCCGTAAGCCCGCAGTTTCAGATGCCAAAAGGACGGGGACGGGTTCTGACAAAAAATCAGTTTTTTTATGATATGTTTCATCCAAACAATATGGGGCACACGATTATGGCGGACTGTCTGCAGTATTTGTTTGAACAATGCGATCTCAGGAATCAATGTGGGGTTGAAACACTGGAAAGACAGATGAAGGCGGAAGAACGACTGAAAGAATGCATGAGCGAGCCACCCGCAATCGGAAAGAGTTTTGAAACAGTTCGTCTGCTGGATCGAAAAGATGGATACAGAGGAGCCGAAATTGATGAAGGTGGATTTACAGCCGTGGACAGGGAACTGCAGAGTGTCGAAATGGATGCAGAACTTACACCTGTGCCGCAGTTCCCGTATAACTGGATGTATGATGGCACCAATTCCGATAAAAACTATTTCGAAATGACGATAACCTGCAGAAGTCTGCTTCTTGTTTTTAAAGATTCCGGTGAAATTTATACGGGAAAAGCAGAGATTTCCGTAGATGGAGGATACTGTATGACAGCGGATCCGCATATCAATAACTGGCTGCATTGCAATGCGGTCATTCTTTTCCAGGAGGAAGAGAGTAAGAAACATATCGTGAGAATTACAATACCAGAAGAAGACAAGGAATAAAACAGTTTAACGATTCTTGGATTCGGGTATGTACAGTAAAGGAGAAAGTTATGGTAACGGCAAATAATCCAATTTTATCCGGTTTTTATCCGGATCCGTCGATTTGCAGGGCGGGGGATGATTACTATATTGTAAATTCAAGTTTTGTTTATGCCCCGGGAGTTCCGATTTTTCACAGCAGAGATCTGGCACACTGGGAACAGATCGGAAATATTCTGAACCGGAAGGAGCAGCTTCCAGTAGAGGGAAGTGAAATCTCAAGAGGTATTTTTGCACCGACGATTCGTTATCATGAAGGATTATTTTATATGATAACAACAAATGTAAGCTACGGTGGAAATTTTATCGTTACAGCGAAAAATCCGGAAGGCCCGTGGTCAGATCCATATTACCTTGGTGAAGAAGCAGCAGGAATTGATCCAAGCCTGTTTTTTGATGAAGATGGAAAGTGCTATTACTGCGGAACAAGACCAAACCCGGAAGGTGTGCGATATAATGGGGACTGGGAAATCTGGGTACAGGAACTTGATCTGAACACCATGAAACTGACAGGAGAAAGCATGGCAATCTGGAAAGGTGCGGTAAAAGACTGCATCTGGCCGGAAGGGCCGCATATTTACAAAATCGGAGAATATTATTACCTGATGCATGCAGAGGGCGGTACAGGTCCGGAACACAGTATCTCAGTTGCCAGAAGCAGAAAACTGTTTCAGTGGTTTGAAGGATGCCCGAGGAACCCCATTTTTACACATCGCAATCTGGGAATGGATTATCCGGTGATTTATGCAGGCCATGGAGATCTTGTAGATGATGGACATGGAAACTGGTATGTAGTAATGCTTGCTTCACGGCCGTGCAGAAAACACAGCAGTATGGGCAGAGAGACATTTCTTGCTAAAGTGATATGGGAAAATGGATGGCCGGTCATTGCGCCTGGAGTGGGACATCTGGAAGAACAGGTGGAAATCCCAATGGAAGAATATCGCTTTGCACAGGAAGTTACAAAATGTGATCAGATTCATTTCTGGGATAAAGAGTTGGATCAGAGACTGATTGGAATTGGCGGGTGTGATGAAACCATTTATTCGCTGAAAGAAAAAGAGGGAATGCTGCGGTTGTATCCCCGAAAAGAAAGTATTGCAGAAGCAGCCTATTGCTCCTATCTTGGATTACGGCAGAAAAGCTATCGCTTTGAAGCGGAAACAGGAGTTTTCTTTGTGCCGGAAAACGAGAAGGAAACGGCAGGTCTGGTTCTTTACCAGAATCATGAGAATCATCTGAGGATGGAAATCGCAAAAAAGCAGGAACAGAAAGTTTTTCGTGTTGTAACGTGTATCAAAGGAACAGAAACGAAAGCAGCAGAAGTTTTACTGCCAGGAGAGACGGAACAACTGCTGAAAATACGCCTGCAATGCCATGATCAGACGGCAAAAGTATGGATTGCGTCAGAAAATGGCTGGGAATGTGCGGCAGAGGAAATCAGTCTTCTTCCGTACACAACAGAAGAGGCAGGTGGTTTTGTCGGATGTACCATCGGCATGTATGCTTCTTCTAATGGAATGGAAAGCAAAAACCATGCAGACTTTGCATGGTTTACCTGTAGCAGCAGGAATTAGGGATTTTTCTGCAATTTTTCCGGATAAATATACATATCGCGGAATTCCGTAGGCGTACATTGTTTGACAGAACGGAAGACGCGAAGAAAGGTGGAAAGACTGGAGAAACCAGACTGAAGTGCTGCTTCCGTGACAGGAATATCGGGATCGGATAAGAGCAGCATGGCATGATCAATTCTTTTGCGATTAAGGTATTTGTAATAGGTGGTATTTGTAAACTGCTTAAACAGTCTGGTAAAGTGGTATTTGCTGAAGCCTGCTGTTTTTGCAACCTGGTCAAGGGAAAGATCTTCCGTGCAGTGTTCATCAATATAATTGCAGATGGAAAGAAAACGATCCAGATATTCTTTCTGCTTTTGCGGTCCGGCATCAAAACGGCAGGATGCAAAGGCCTGGTATCTGCCGATCAGAGAAAGAATATCAAGCATGCGCGCATAGATAACAGCTTCCGAAAGAAAGGAATCCTCTTCATATTCCGAAAGAATCTGGCAGATAAGATGATAAATATCGGAATAGATGTCAGGAGCGGTCTGAGGAGTAAGAGTGAGAACCGGGGAAATCAGCGCGAGGATGGAATTGAGATCGCGGATTTTTGACACAACCGACCATTCAATCTGCAGAATAATTCGTTTTCCGTTTTCCGGTGCCACAAGAGAGTGAAGGATCCCAGGCAGATGAAAATAATGTCGCCCTCCTGAAGAAGAACAGGTTTATCCCCGAGGAAAACCGTATAAGTCCCTTCCAGAGGCATAATGATTTCCATGGGAGTATGCCAGTGAATGGGATAGTCCTCGCAGTCTGTGTTTACAAAAAGCCGCAGACTGCTGTTCTCTTTATACGTTACGGTTTCGTGAATCCCGTCTAAATGTTCAATCATAATATTGCCTCCGGAGGACTGCTGTAAATTTGATATTATCATAATACAGTAAAACAGAGATCACAAGAGAAAAAATTGAAAGAAGAGAACTGAAAACAGAATTCCAATCTAAATCTGGATATGATAAGATAACTGTGTGAAAGATGACATTGGAAAATCCAGAAGGGAGCAGGCAGTGTCTGCTCCCTGATTCACGTGAGAGGTTCTGAGAATGAAAGAGTTGCTTCAAAAAATTGAAAAACGGATGGATGACTTTACGGTCAAAAAGAAATTATACATTTTATATATTTTTTGCGTACTGCTTCCGCTGATCATTACGGACAGCGTGGTTTTTTTAATCATAAGAAATTCCGAGATGGAAAAGCAGAAACATGATATGACCAACATTGCAAATGCGGTAAGCTACAACATCAGCAGCGTGGTAAATAATGCAGGAGAAATGGCAAAAACGATCTATACCAGCAGATATATTGATGATTTTCTATCCAGAAAATATGATACCTCTGCTCAGTATATCATGGAATACCAGGAGTTTTTCAAGGATACTTTGTTAGAAAATCTGCTGGGAATGAATCAGATTGTATTTACGATGTATACGAACAATGACACCATTGTGAAGGGAGGAAAAGTAGGTAATATAGAGGATCTGAAAGAAACGCAGGCGTATCAGAAACTGAACCAGAGTGGGGAAACAAAAGGTTTTTTCTTTGTCTATGACAAAAACAGATCCGGAACGGCAGAGGAACGCAAGGTGGTATTTCTTCAAAAACTCGATTTTTTTTTTCAGGAGATCAGGAAAAAATGCTGCAGTTGGAATTTGACTATGGGAACATGATGCGTACGCTTCAGAAAATGAATTTTGACAACGAAGTTTTGATCTGTGAGGAGAATCAGATTGTACTTTCCAATACGAAACATGGAAGCACAGGTTCAGACTTTGAAGAACTGGATGATAAAATAAAGAAGGGATATCATCAGACGGTCAATCTGTATGGTACGGAACTTGAGGTGTATGTCAGACGTACGGGGGAGAACGCGATTGCGAATATTGCTCATAATTTACCGAGTATTCTGCTTCTGATCCTGATTAATGCGATTCTGCCATTCTTTTTTGTACATATCCTGAATCATTCGTTCACAAAACGTATTACGGAGCTGAATGAAGTGTTTAAAAGCGTGGATTCCGAACAGCTTGTACCGATGCGTCATGAAGGCGGAAAAGATGAAATCGGAAGTATGGTTCGAAGCTACAATCGAATGGCGGCCAGGACAAATGAGCTGATTCAGACAGTTTATAAAAACAAACTCGTAGAGCAGGAGATGCTTGTCAGCCGCAAAAATGCAGAACTTCTTGCCCTTCACAGCCAGATTAATCCTCATTTTCTGTTTAATGCACTTGAGAGCATCCGCATGCACAGCATTTTGAAAAATGAGAATGAAACAGCGGATATGGTTGAAAAACTGGCTGTCATGCAAAGACAGTATGTCGAATGGGGCGAGGACTCTGTGACGATTGAACAGGAAGTGGAATTTGTAAAGGCGTATCTGGCACTCCAGAAATATCGTTTCGGAGAAAGACTGAGTTATCAGATTGAGATTGATGAAGAATGCAGAAAAAGAAAGGTTCCAAAACTTACGCTGGTAACATTCGTAGAAAATGCATGTGTGCATGGAATTGAAAGTAAAGCGTCTCCAGGCTGGATTTTTGTAAGAGTATATGAACAAAACGAGCTGATCTGCATGGAAATAGAAGATACTGGGAACGGAATGGAAGAAGGCAAAAGGCAGGAACTTCTGGAAAACATGAGAAACGCAGACATTGAGATGCTGAAAAAGAAAGGAAGGGTAGGAATTGTCAATGCATGTTTAAGATTGAAAATGGTATCGGAAAATAAAGTGAAGATCGATCTGGATGGAGAAGAAGGGGTGGGTACACTGATAACAATCTGGATGCCCCTGGAGTATATGTAGTGTAGAGCAGGGAGGAGAAAAATGTTAAAAGTACTGTTGGTTGATGATGAACCTTTATCCTGCAGGGAATTAAGGTCATCATAGACTGGGAAAAAGAAGGATTTGAAATTGCTGCGACGGCAGAAAACGGTCTGGAAGCACTGGAATATTTGAAAAAAGAAAAAGTGGATCTTATCATAGCAGATATCCGGATGCCTGGTATGACAGGTCTGGAATTACTGGAGCAGATACGAAGGGAAGAAATATCGGATGCGTATTTTGTTATTCTGAGCGGTTATGCGGAGTTTGATTACGCAAGGCGTGCCATGCAGAATAAATGTACGGAATATCTGTTAAAACCTGTTGACCGGGAAACCCTGTTAAAACTGTTGCATAAGGTTCGTGCATTATCAGACCGGGAGAGACAGGAATCAAAGGCACATGAGGAAATGGAACATGCCTATTTTTCGAGACATCTGATCTCTTTAATCCATGGAAAATACGATGATGTCAATCTTAATTACGTAAAAAAACACATGAAAGATACGCAGGGAATCCGTTATGTGGAGATTCAGAAAGAACAGCCGAACAATCTGGAAGAACAGAGCGATAAAGACCTGCGGAATTTTCAAAGAGAGCTGTATGACTGCTGCAGAGAATTTTTGAAAGAAGATGCCAAGCACTGTGTATTTGATGTTTCTGCGGATGAAAAAATATATGATATTGGTTTTGTATATTCTGAAAACCTTGCGGAGCGTCTGGGAATGGATGATAAAACATACCTTTCTGCATTCCGGCAATATCTTGTCAATAATACGAAACAGCCGGTTATTATGCTGGTTGGGAAAAAAGTACCAGATATCAGCAATGTGGCAAGATCGTATGGTAATGCCTGTATGCTCCGCTCTTTTCAGGGGTTCCGGGCACGAAAAGAAATCTATTATTATGAGGATGAAGTGCAGGTTACAGCGGCTGGAATGGTCTTATGCAAACAGGGGCTGGATCAGCTTCTTACCACCATTGAACAGAATAACCACATGGAGATCCGGAAAGCAGTAGAACAGTTTTATGAAGAAATGAGTCAGATGGGAATGAATGCTGAGAGCATGAATCTGAATATCAATTATCTGCTTTTCCAACTGATCCATCTGGCGAGTGAGCAGGATAATGACGTAAACCAGGAAGAAATCCTGCGTCTGATCAGTGAAAGCAGCTTTGAGAATGGTATCCTGCGTGGCAGTAAGGCGCATATGGCGCGCTTTGCATGTGAATACGGCGATTATCTTTCTCAGCTTCGAAAAAACGTTTCCAGGGGCGTTCTCGGCATGGTAGAAAAAGAAATCAAAGAGAATTATGCCGCCAACCTCACGCTGAAGGGTCTCAGTGAAAAATACTATGTCAACAGTGCCTATCTCGGGCAGCTGTTTCGGAAAAAATATGGTCTTTCCTTCAAGGACTATCTGAACAATTTCCGGATGGAGCAGGCCGCAGGCCTTCTGATCCGCACGGATAAAAAAATTGTGCAGATTGCAGAAGAAGTAGGATATCATGATCTGGATTATTTTGTAAACCGTTTTATTCAGGTGAAAGGGTGCACACCGGCCAGATTCCGAAAACAGATGCAGCAGGGAAGTTAAAGAAAACAGGAAGTAAGAAACAGGGTAAATTATAGTGCGTATCTACGATCTATAATTTACCCTGTTTCTTACTATAGTTCATCCGATTGTTTCAAACCTGCAAACTGATAAAATAAATACTATCAAAGGGAGGTATTACAAGATGAAGAGAAAAAAAATTGTAAGCATGCTGCTTGCCTCGGCAATGGCAGCAACCCTGCTCGCAGGATGTGGAGCAGGAGGAAAGAGTTCCTCTAAGGGAGATTCTGACGGAGAGATAAAAGAATTTACCGCATTTTTTGCAGTCCCGGGATCCGAAATCAATGATGATAATGAGGTTCAGCAGATCATTGCAGAAAAAACAGGCGCAAAGGTAAAAGAAACCTGGCTGACGGGTCAGACGGATGTTGAGGCTATTGGCACCATGATCGCAGGAGGAGAGTATCCGGACTTTATTGAGGGCGGAAACGGACAGATGCAGTTATATGATGCCGATGCACTGGTTGCACTGGATGACTATCTGGATGATTATCCTAATATTAAAAATCTGTTCTCTGATCTTGAGTGGGAAAAATTAAGACAGGATGATGGCCATATTTACTGGATTCCACAGTTTAGCTGCATTAAAAATGAAGAAAAAGTATGTACACATAATGATGAAGCATTCTGGATTCAGGCCAGAGTCTTAAAATGGGCGGGTTATCCGGAAATTAAAACAATGGATGATTACTTTAATCTGATTGAATCCTACAACGAAGCGAATCCGACTATGGAAGACGGAACGGAAAATATTCCATACACCATCCTCTGTGACGACTGGAGATATTTCTGTCTGGAGAATGCCCCGCAGTTCCTCGACGGATATCCAAATGATGGATCCTGTATGGTAGATCCGGATACACTGACCGTTTTAGATTATAACACTTCGGATACAGCGGTTGCCTACTTCCGAAAACTGAATGAAGAGTATCAGAAGGGAATTGTAGATCCGGAATCCTTTACACAGAGTTACGATGAATATATTTCCAAACTTTCTACCGGACGTGTACTTGGAATGATTGATCAGTGGTGGGATTTCTCGAATGCAAATGATGCAATCAAACAGGCTGGACTGGATGAGCAGGGCTGCGATTATATTCCTGTTCCGGTTACGATTGATGGCCGTGACAATCAGTGGCACAATTCAGGCGGGGCATTTAATGAGTCGAGCGGTCTTGCAATTACAACAAGCTGTGAAGATGTGGAAGGAGCATTACAGTTTGTAAATGATCTTCTGGATCAGGATATTCACAATCTCAGATTTTGGGGTGTAGAGGGTACCGATTATGAGGTGGATGAAAACGGAGAATTCTACCGAACAGAGGAAGAGCGGACGAAACAGTCTGATACCGCGTACAAAGCATCTCATACCTGCCCATATTCCTACTTCCCACAGTACACTGGAACCAGTGATGATGGAATTAACGCCAATAAACCGGATGGACAGGCAAGTGAGTTCTTTGATGGATTAAATCAGGATGTAAAAGAAACCTTTGAGGCTTATGGTGTTGAGACTTATGTTGAGATGCTTGGAACAAATGAGGCACCTGGAGACTGGTATCCGATGTGGTCCTTCTCTAACAATTTCACAACAGATACACCTGGCGGAGTTGCATGGAACAAAATTGCAGATGTAAAACATGAGCAGCTTCCGCAGGTTGTTATGGCAAAAGATTTTGACGCGGCATGGGATACCTACATGGATGCTTACAATGCATGCCACCCGGAAGACTTTATCAGTGAACTGCAGACTGAATTAGACACAAGAATGGAGCAGGCAGCGAAGTTCAAATAAAAAATGAAATTTTGAAGCGGGCAGATGTGAAAAATTTCATCTGCCCGTTTTTTTAAGGAGTGAGGTCATGTCTTTAGCGAGAACAAAATCAAAAACAAAAGAGCCCAGAACAAAAATCACATGGAAAGAAATCAAAAGACAGAAAGTCCTGCTTTTCTGGGCAGCAATTATCGTAGCATATGGTGTGATTTTCTATTACCTTCCGCTTGCTGGCTGGGCAATGGCATTTCAGAACTACAAACCGAAACTAGGAATCCTGCATTCAGAGTTTGTAGGATTAGAAAAATTCCGGACACTGTTCTCAGATATGACGTTTATCCGTGTTATCCGGAATACTCTGGCAATGGGAGTTATCAATCTTGTTGTAACTTTCGTAACGGCAATTGCGTTTGCAATTTTATTAAATGAAATCAGAAGCCATATAGGAAAAAAAGTGGTTCAGACCATTTCCTATCTGCCGCATTTCCTTTCGTGGATTATTGTAACCGGTATTCTGCATGATATGCTTTCCGGAACTGGTATTGTAAATGAAGTTCTGGTGAATCTGCATATCATCAAACAGCCAATTAACTTTTTTGCACATACGAGCTACTTCTGGCCTATTGTTGCTTTTGCAAATGTGTGGAAGGAAACCGGCTGGAATGCCATTATTTATCTGGCAGCAATCACAGCAATTGATCCATCTTTATATGAGGCGGCATCCATAGACGGCGCCGGAAGGTGGAATAAAATTAAGTACGTGACACTTCCTGGAATCAAACCGACCATTATGATTCTTCTCCTGATGAACGTAGGCAACGTTTTGAATGCCGGATTTGAAATTCAGTATCTTTTAGGAAACGGCCTGGTACAGAGAGTATCACAGACCATTGATATCTACGTATTGAAATGGGGTATCAGCCAGGGCGATTATGCAATCGGTACGGCAGCAGGTATTTTCAAGAGTGCAGTCAGCATTATACTGATTATGATCGCAAACCAGATTGCAAAACGCAATGGCGAAGAGCGATTGTTCTAAGGAGGTTCATCATGGCAAAAAAAACTGGAAAAAAGACCGGAAAATTGGATCTGTTTCCGATAATAAATGGTATTATCATGGTACTGTTTATAGTCATTACACTGTATCCGGTATTAAATACACTGGCAATATCATTAAACGATGGTACAGATGCCCTTCGCGGAGGAATTTATCTGCTGCCAAGAAAATTCACATGGAAAAACTATATCACCGTTCTTCAGAAGGATAACCTGATCACGGGCGCATATATCACAGTGGCGCGAACCATCATCGGAACGCTGCTGGCACTGGTAGCAAATGCAATCCTGGCGTTTATTGTAAGCAGAAAACGCTTTCTGTTTAAAAAAGAATTATCCTTATTCTGGGTTATCACCATGTATGTCAACGGTGGAATGATTCCTACATTCCTGCTGTACAAACAACTTGGCCTGACAAACAGTTTCGGGGTATATGTAATTCCTGGAATGGTCAGTGCGTTCAATATGCTGGTAATCCGTACCTATATGAACGGAATTTCCGACAGTCTGGAAGAGTCCGCGCAGCTTGACGGTGCAGGATATACCACGATTTTTCTGAAGATTTATTCACCGCTCTGTAAGCCGGTATATGCAACCGTAGCATTATTTGTGGCGGTAGGACAGTGGAACTCCTGGTTTGATGCGATGCTGTACAACAGAATGAACAGCAATCTGACGACCCTTCAGTATGAGCTTATGAAACTCTTATCATCGGTTACGAATCAGGGAACCTCTGTGGAAGCAATGAAAAATGCAGCCGGTTCGGTCACACCGACGTCGGTCCGTGCAGCAGCAACCATTATTACCATGCTTCCAATTATTTGTATTTATCCATTTTTACAGAAATACTTTGTTGCCGGGCTTACTCTTGGCGGAGTAAAAGAATAAAGATACTGCATTTTATCCAGGGTCATGCTGTTTTGGCATGACCCTGAAATATTATATGAGGAGAGAGCATATGAAGATAGCAGGAAAAAATCCAATTACAGAACTGGATTATCCGGATCCAGATGTCATCCGGGTAGATGATACGTATTACATGGTAAGCACTACAATGCACTTTATGCCGGGGTGTGAGATTCTGCGGTCGTATGACCTCATTCACTGGGAACATCTGAGCTATGTGTATGAAAGACTGGACAGCACAGAGGAACAGAGGCTTGTTGGTGAGAAAAACTGCTATGGAAAAGGCATGTGGGCCGCATCGCTCCGATACCATAAAGGGATGTATTATATTTGCTTTGTGGCGAATGATACCGGAAAAACATACCTTTATACTGCTGATGATATCGAAGGACCATGGGAAAAACGCATCATAGAAGGCTTTTATCATGACTGCTCACTTTTGTTTGAGGATGATCATGTTTATATTGTTTCCGGCAATAGAAATGTTCGTCTGCAGGAATTGAAAAAAGATCTGGGCGGTCCAAAGGAAGGCGGACTGGATCGGATTCTGGTCAGTGATAGTCGGAATCCGGGGCTTGGTTTTGAAGGAAGTCATTTTTATAAAATCAATGGAATGTATTATTTATTCCTGATTCATTCCCTTCCGGACAGGTGGATGCGGACGCAGGCATGCTATGTATCAGACAGCCTGACGGGAGAATTTAGAGGCGGAGATGTGTTGTGTGATACCATGGGGTATTGCGGCCAGGGCGTTGCGCAGGGAGGAATTGTGGATACGCCGGATCATAAATGGTACGCCGTACTTTTCCAGGACAGAGGTGCTGTCGCAGAATCCCGGTTCTTGTGCCAGTAAAATGGGAGAAAAATGTCAGAGTTACCTATATGCGCGCCGGGCGAACAAAAAGAGCAGATCATAAAAGAAAATTATCCGGTATTGGGTGATTCGGGAAGGGCACTCTGTGAAGTGGAAACAAAAAGCACAAGACCGGAGGAACAGTATCATTCGCTTGTGGAGAGTGATGATTTTTCAGAATGGAATCCGGACCAGAAACGGCTGTTTGGAACGTTTGGATGGAAGAGCTGCTGGCAGTTCAATCACGAACCGGAACTTTCCTGGATTGAGAATGATGCAGAAAAAGGGTGCCTCCGAATGAGCTGTAAAAAGCAGTGCAAAAATGTCACGCAGGCAGTAAATACGATCACCCAGAGGATGAAGTTTCCGATGTGCATAACAGAAGTAACCGTTGATGCGGAAAGACTGAAGGACGGAGATTATGCAGGTATGTGTGCATTACAGGGATGTTACGGCATGGCGGCAGTTACAAAGCGTGATGGACGGATGTTTCTGGTTATGAGATCTCTCGAAGCGGAAAATGACAGCCTGGAAGGAAATCAGGGCAACAGCGAAGAAATCGAATGGGAAGCAGTGTCGGTTGAATCATCGAGAATAAGAATCCGGCTGGAAGCAGATTTCCAGAACCAGCACGATAAAGTCCGGTTTTTATATTGGAGCGATGAAAAATGGAAACAGATCGGACCATGGCATCAGCTCTATTTCAAAATGGATCATTTCACAGGATGCAGAGTTGGACTGTTTGCCTATGCAACGAAAGAAGCAGGGGGAATCGCAGAATTCGGCAGATTCCGATATTTTTAACAAAAAGTTCCCGCCCCGGCGTTTATCAAAAGTGAAATTCCGTTGAATTTCTGGAAACTGCTGGTGATCTTTCTGGAGAGAACCATCATTGCCATTCCGCTGATCGTATTGTTTGCAAATATGATCGGGCTGTAAATACAGGAAAATACAAGATCCCCGATTTGGCACTTTTGTGCTGAATCGGGGATTTTTTGGCGTAAAAACGCAGGTAAAGGATTCGTAGATTGACAAAACAGCCTATTTTCGCCTATTCTGAGACTGTAAAAACGCTCCGCTGGGCAACATGAGACGGTGCGGGAACAGCAGGAGGAAGGGACACGACGTGGAAGCGAAAGAGTTCGGGCGGTTTATTGCCGGAATGCGAAAAGAGAAAAAGATGACGCAGGCAGAGCTTGCGGAAAAGATTCATGTGACGGATAAAGCCGTCAGCCGGTGGGAGCGGGGACTTGGCTTTCCCGATATCCAGACGATTGAGCCGCTGGCTCAGGCACTTGGGATTTCTGTGCTGGAACTGATGCGCTCCGAACGGCAGGAGAAGGCGAAGGAAGAGGCGGCGCCGGAAATTCAGTATACTCAGAAGGAGGTGGCCGAAATGCTGCAGAACGCAGGTGACATTTCAAGGCAGCAGAAAAAACAGGACCGGAACGCAAACGTGATCGCGGGATTTCTGGTGATCGGTGTGGCAGCGGCAGCGTGGGCGGCAAAGATCGTAAACGTGGGCGGCGGCCTGATTCTAGGCGGTCTGGTGGCAGCAGCGTTTGTATCGCTGTGGTATTTCTTCCAGAACCTCGATGATGAAGAAAGCCGGAAGTCTATGGGGCAGCATCCATTCTGTCTATCGGCATTCTGGCATCCCTGGTAAATTTCGTCTGGGGCGATCAGCTGGCAGAATTCATTCCCGGCGGTCTGGAACGAAAAGAGCAGATCTTCTGGACCCTGTGGTATCTGTTTGTTCTGGTAATGATGATGATCGGAACCATTCGATGTATCCGCCGGCAGAGACAGAAAAAGAAAGAATGCAAACCGTTCTTTTCACGGCAATTATGGCGACGATCATGTTTGTAACACTGTGGCAGTATCAGAACACCATGCAGAACCGGTACAAAAACACAGGAATCTGGAGAGGCGCACAGCAGTACGCCGAGGTGCTGCTGAAAAGAAACAAAAACCTCGAAAACGACTGGCTGATCGGCGATGAGTCCTGGCGCGAAGGAAACAAAAATACTTCGAAATTCGCCTTACCTATTACGCTGATGCCGATGACGCAAAAGAGGGACGTGAAAGCGAATATCAGTACAAGATTCATTTTGATGATGTTGACGGCTACGTCATCAAATCAGAAGGCGTACCAGAGAAAGAGATTGTTTTCCCGGAAAATAAATAAGAAGTGAGAAACGGGATTCCATTCTTGCGCCTCCCACAGAAAAAGACTATACTCATAGTATCAGCATGTACGCTCGGAATCTTTCTGCACTTGCTTTTGCGAGTGGCGGTTGGAATCAGTTATGATAAAGAAACAAAAGAACATGCCTGCAAAATAGAAGTATTGTGATGATTTGCAAGCTGTGGAAAAGGGATATCGTGTGTGTGAACGGAGAAAAGCAAGTAAAAATAGTAATCTTTACTATTTTTCCTTGCTTTTTCCTTGCTTTTTCCTCCATCATAGGATAATATAAAAATATACGGTTCGGAGCAGGTTCCGGGCAGGAAAAAACAAGATGGAAAGGATATGGATTTTTATGAAAATTACAGAGGATATTATCTACGCGGGAGTCAACGATCATCAGGTAGACCTGTTTGAAGGTCAGTACAAAGTGCCGAACGGCATGGCATATAATTCTTACGTAATTCTCGATGAAAAAACGGCAGTTATGGATACCGTAGATGCAAACTTTGCGGATGAATGGCTGGCAAATGTTGCGAAAGCACTGGATGGCAGAAAACCGGATTACCTGATCGTACAGCATATGGAGCCGGATCACTCTGCGAATATTGAAAACTTCGTAAAAGCATATCCGGAAGCAACCGTTGTTGCAAACACAAAAACCTTTGCCATGATGAAAAACTTTTTCCCAAAGATGGATCTCGCCGGAAAGAAACTGGAAGTAAAGGATGGCGAGTCCCTTACGCTCGGAAAACACGTTCTGACCTTCGTGTTCGCTCCGATGGTACACTGGCCGGAGGTTATGGTTACATACGACAGCACCGACAAGGTTCTGTTCGCAGCAGACGGCTTCGGAAAATTCGGTGCACTCGATCGCGAGGAACCGTGGGATGACGAAGCACGCCGTTATTTCATCGGCATCGTCGGAAAATACGGTTTGCAGGTACAGAAGCTCCTGAAAGTAGCAGGTACGCTGGATATCCGGAAAATCTGTTCCCTGCACGGTCCGGTTCTGACGGAAAATCTTAGCCACTACATTGAAAAATACGATATCTGGTCTTCCTACCGCCCGGAAGAAGAGGGTGTTGTGGTTGCCTATACTTCTGTTTACGGCAATACAAAAAAAGCTGCCGAATTGCTTGCAGATAAGCTGAAAGAAAAAGGATGCCCGAAGGTCGTTGTTTACGATCTGGCAAGAGACGATATGTCTGCTGCCGTAGCGGATGCTTTCCGTTACAGTAAGCTGGTTCTCGCAACCCTGACCTACAATGCAGGCATTTACCCGTTCATGCAGGATTTCATCAACCGTCTGACAGAGCGCAGCTCCAGAACCGCACCATCGGTCTGATCGAAAACGGAAGCTGGGCACCGACCGCAGCGAAAGTGATGAAAGGTATGTTTGAGAAGAGCAAAAATATCACCTGGACAGAGAATAATGTAAAAGTAATGTCCGCTGTGAAGGAAGAGAACGTAAAAGAGATCGAGGCACTGGCCGAGGAACTCTGCAAATAAGAAATTAAGAAGAGAAGAAAGAATATGGGAAAAATGCTCCGCTGGACTTTGCGAAAGGCAAAGACAGCGGAGTCTTTCGTTCTACTCTTTTGGAAAGAAGATTCTGTGGAGTTCCGGAGGGAGCAGGATCGCCCTGCGGTGGGTCAAAAAAGCCGGGGGTTGAATTTTGCGAAAGCCTGCGGCCGCCTCTTTGTAAGTGAGACTGCATCAGGTTTCTGATCTTTCGATTTTGATGTCATAATATTCTGAAAATAATAAAATACAAAATAAATTAAAAGAAAGTATTGACAAAACAGAGAAGATGAGTTAATATAAGATCAACAAAAGAAAAGAGAACAAAAATAAAAACAAGAAAGAAACATCAAGACGAAAAAGAAACATCAAAACGAAATCTAAGAAAGTAAGAGGTACAGTCCAATGGCATAGTTAATCTGAACATCAAAAAAATCTCTGAAGAGTTTACATATAGAACCTAAAGGAGATGATTCCAATGAAAGGCAGAGGCCCATAGGGAAAAAATAAAAAACAAAAAAATCCAGGAGGTACGGTCCAAAAGGAACATAACGAAATACCCCGAAATCAATGAAAGCAGCAGGTGTATAAAATGAAATTACTGGAAATTCATTAAAAGCCCGGTCGAGAAAAAAATAAATCGATCGGGCTTAAACTATGTCTGCTGAAAAATCTGTTTGACTGCCCTGCGGTCTGCGCGAGCCGTGAAAGCAGAAAAGACGCTGCAGCCCCGAAAGAAACGAGAGCATACAGCGTCCTTTTTATTTTATGAAATTGGATGAGATTCTGCTATATAATACGATTCTACCATTAAGGGGTGTACTTTTTGGGACAAAATAGATACTATAATTTTGAAAGGGGGAAGTATTTATGGACCTTGTGAAAATCGGAAGCTATATTGCAGAAAAAAGAAAAAACTTGGTATGACTCAAAAACAGCTTGCTGAGAAACTGGGTAAGAGTGATAAGTCAGTTTCCAAATGGGAACGTGGGATTTGTTTACCAGATGTGTCTGTGTATTTAGAATTATGTGAAATATTAGGCATCAGTCTAAATGAATTTTTGGCAGGTGAAGATATTGAGGTAACTAATGTAGAAAAAAAATCGGAAGATACACTGATACAGATATCAAAAGATAGTAGTCATAAACAGCGTTATTTAAAGAAGATTATTGCTATACTTCTTATTGCTGTGGGAGTATTTGCTATTACTCTTGGAATCATGGTATGTAATAAATTGCGGCAACCACAAAATTATATAGAAGCAGTAGACCCGGATAGTGTAGAAATGAAAACGGCTGAATTGTTGTCCGGAATTGATGGAACCATGATGTTTCGATACAATTCAAAAGATACATTTCAAGCATTATACGTTTACTTGTCAGAATATCATTCTGGAAAACGAGTTTCTCATAAACGAGTTTTGGAACTTTCCTATGAGGACGTGAAATCTGCAAAAAATGGATTGATTGTCATCACTCCGGATTTTGATAATTTTACTGCAAAGCTTATTGCAGCAGATGAATATTCAAAATATATGACAGAAACGCCAATCTTGGAAGGTGTTGCAAACAGAGAATATTATGGAAGATCTGCGACCTCTATAGAGAACAAAAGCACGATAGAGTACGGAACAGAGCAAGGATTGGCAGCACTGATCTATGGCGAACAAGGAGTGAGTTCGTTGCCGATACAGGACATTACAGGAGAATACATAGATACAGATAATGAGTATATGTATTATTATTCGGCTGAGTTTGTAAAATAAGAATAGCAAAAGTGAGAAGAGGATATCACAAATCATTGTTTTGATAATTCGGTGGTATCCTCTTTGTGGATTTCAGAATTTGTTTCTCAGCTTTCGGTATTCTCTCGGCGAATATCCTTTCAACTTGTGAAAAAGCCGACTGAAATAAAGCTGGTTATCATATCCGATAATCTTAGAAATCTCATTGATGGAATAAGTTGTTGTTTCAAGTAACATCTGAGCATTGTTGATGCGGATTCCCACAATAAATTGCATTGGTGTAGAACCGGTATATTTTTTGAAATTTCGGATAAACCAGCTGACACTCATGCCTCGTGAGGCAGCATAATCATCAATATTGATATTTTGATTGTAGTTTTCACTGAAAAAGGTAACAGCATTATCCATCTCATGATCAAGATATTCATTTTTTAATATGTGCTCTCTTGTCAGTTCCCGGTGGAAACTGATCAGAAGATGACGTAGCAAAAGGACGAGCATTTCCTCATAATTGTCTTGACAGCGTTGGAGCTCGATAATAATACGCTTGAAAATTTGTTCATATTCATTAGATGTACCCACTTGAAAGACACGTTCTTTATCCTGAAATCCATATTGACGTAAGATATTTTTCACATTGCTTCCTGTGAAGTGAATCCAGTATACTTCTGCCTTATCTTCTCCGTAATATTCATATTTCTGAAGTTCTTTCGGTCTGTACAGTACAATGTTGCCGGCTGGAACAATCGTTTCGTTATTTACATTATCAAAATGAAAATGCCCACAACCAGCAGTGATATATATAATCTGATAATCCAGACGACCCCTTGGACGGTAGGTAGGAAGTTTGGGATGTCTGGAAAGACGGTAAGTACCACAGCTACCTACAATCAGCGGACGACTTTTGTCTTTGAAATCCATATGTGAGTGGTTCAAATAACCGGTGTTCAAATACATAGGACAGCACCTCTTTTCGCACTTTTTATCATTGTATCATTTAGTGCATATTTTGTCTAATCCAATTTATAGACATGTTTTGCGGATTAGGATAAGCTATATATAGCATAACTAAGGAACGTAAACAAAAAAGTAAAGTATAAGGTTTGCTTTAGGGAAACAAAGAACAAAAAAGTATATGTATTGGAGGAGAGTTATTTATGATCGTACCACGTTATTATGAAAATCTAAGCGTACTGCACGAAAACACAATGCCAGCCAGAGCCTATTATATTCCGGCATCCAAAAGAATGGATAACTTGGTGGAACACAGAGAAGAATCAGATCGTATGCAGTTATTGAATGGAACTTGGAAATTCCAGTATTTTAACAGCATCTATGACATTCAGGATTCTTTCTTTGAGAAGAATTATGATACAGAAAATTTTGATGAGATTCAGGTTCCAAGTGTATGGCAGATGGCAGGATATGATACACACCAGTATACAAACATCCGGTATCCGTTTCCGTTTGATCCACCATATGTGCCACAGGATATTCCGTGTGGAGCTTATGTACATAATTTTGAGTACAGCAGAGATGAGAAAGCATCAAAAGCTTTTTTGAACTTTGAAGGAGTAGACAGCTGCTTTTATGTATGGATCAATGGCTCTTATATAGGATACAGCCAGGTTTCACATATGACCAGTGAGTTTGATGTTACCGATGTACTTCAGGATGGAACGAATACGGTGGCAGTGTTGGTAATGAAATGGTGTGATGGTTCCTATTTGGAAGATCAGGACAAATTCCGTATGAGTGGTATTTTCCGGGATGTGTACATTTTGAAACGCCCAAAACAGGCAATCAGTGATTATCATATTAAAACAAGAATTGAGG
>ENA-OQIR01000340-OQIR01000340.1-human-gut-metagenome-genome-assembly--contig:-NODE-340-length-21247-cov-2.372348_pt1 | contig 21247 bp, 30 predicted proteins | sample MGYA00242580_ERZ504745 | MGnify/ENA primary metagenome ERZ504745 (study PRJEB26092, sample SAMD00036214) | human gut metagenome | host: Homo sapiens | study: EMG produced TPA metagenomics assembly of... | reverse complement strand
CTGCAACACACTCTTTAACCTTTACTGCACGGAAATCTGAACTTACTGAATGTATCAAAATCAACAAATTCCTCAAATAAAGGCTCTACCTTTACCTTAGAAAAATCAATCTTTTCAGACTCAGTTTTTACATTTTTTTCAGGTGTCTTCAGAAGCTGTATTATTTACATCATTTTTCTTATTTACACCATCTAAGGACTTCATTGTCGGGAACAGAAGTACGTCACGAATTGCCTGGCTGTCTGTCAGGAGCATAACGAGACGGTCGATTCCGTATCCGATACCACCTGTTGGCGGCATACCGATCTCCAGTGCATTCAGGAAGTCTTCATCTGTGTGGTTGGCTTCCTCATCACCTGCGTCTGCAAGGGCATCCTGTGCTTTGAAACGTTCTCTCTGATCGATCGGGTCGTTGAGCTCGGAATATGCGTTACACATTTCCCATGTATTGATAAAGAGCTCGAAACGCTCTACCTTGTTCGGATCGGAAGGTTTCTTCTTGGTCAGCGGAGAGATCTCGATCGGATGATCCATGATAAATGTCGGCTGGATCAGCTCTTTCTCACAGTACTCCTCGAAGAAGAGATTGATGATATCACCCTTCTTATGACGATCCTCATACTCGATATGATGCTCGTCAGCAAGCTTCTTGGCTGCCTCATCATCTGCTACTTCATCAAAGTCGATTCCTGCATATTTCTTGATGGCATCGTTCATGGTCAGACGTGCGAAAGGCTTTCCAAGATCGATCTCGATACCATTGTAGGAAATCTTTGTGGAACCGCAGACCTTCTCTGCAAGGTAACGGAACATGGACTCTGTCAGCTCCATCATTCCCTCATAATCAGTATATGCCTGATAAAGCTCCATCAGAGTGAATTCCGGATTGTGACGGGTATCAACACCCTCATTACGGAATACACGGCCGATCTCGTAAACTCTCTCAAGTCCGCCTACGATCAGTCTCTTAAGATAAAGCTCCAGGGAAATACGAAGCTTAACGTCTTCGTTCAGTGCGTTGTAATGTGTCTCAAATGGTCTTGCAGCTGCACCGCCTGCGTTGGAAACCAGCATTGGTGTCTCTACTTCCATGAAGTCACGTCCTGCAAGGAAGTTACGGATCTCCTTAAGGATCTGGGAACGTTTGATGAATACATTCTTGCTGTCCTGGTTCATGATAAGATCCACATATCTCTGACGATAACGGGTATCTGTATCTGTCAGTCCGTGGAATTTCTCAGGAAGGATCTGTAAGCTCTTGGAAAGAAGAGTCATCTTCTCTGCATGAATGGAGATCTCACCTGTTCTTGTTCTGAAAGCAAATCCCTCCAGACCAAAAATATCACCGATATCAGATTTCTTGAAATCTGCATAGGAATCGGTTCCAATGGCATCTCTTGCCACATAAACCTGAATGTTGCCCTGTAAATCCTGGATATTACAGAAAGAAGCTTTTCCCATTACACGCTTGAACATCATACGTCCTGCGATCGATACGTGGATCGGGCTTGCGTCCATGATGCTTCTTCTTTCTTCATAATCCTTCTTCTGAGCCTCTTTTGCCTGCTCTTCATCAAGACCTGTTACATCAAGCTCCTTGCGATCTTTGAGAAGCTCTGCCTCATGTGCTTCATAGAGATTCTTTACCTCAAGGGAATGATGTGTCTGATCAAATTTTGTGATCTGAAACGGGTCCCTGCCATTTGCCTGAAGGTCTGCCAGTTTGTCACGACGTACCTTCAGCAGCTGGTTTACATCCTGCTTCTTCTGCTCTGCACTTGTTGGCCTCCTTAATCTATCTGTCGTTCAAGCGGATCTCTGCGATCCGCTCCGTTGTCTGCTTTATACGTTTCTCTGAATCTCAAGAACCTTGTATTTCATGATTCCGGACGGCATCTCAACCTCAACGATATCGTTGGTGTGTGCACCGATCAGCGCTTTACCTACCGGAGACTCATTGGAGATCTTTCCCTCAAGGCTGTTAGCTCTGTGAACCCACGATCTTCAGCTCCATGTCTTCCTCAAACTCATAATCATGAACCTTAACCTTGCAGCCTACGCTGATTCTGTCAAGATCGACTTCGTCCTCTACTACAACCTCTGCGTTCTTGAGGATCTTCTCGATCTCCTCGATACGTGCCTCGATATCTCTCTGCTCATCCTTTGCTGCATCGTACTCAGCGTTCTCGGAAAGGTCTCCCTGCTCTCTGGCCTCTTTGATCTTTCCTGCTACTTCTTTTCTCTTAACAACTTTCAGATCGTGCAGCTCGTCTTCCAGTTTTCTAAGTCCTGCATATGTGAGTAAGTTCTTCTTTGCTTCTTCCATTTTGCCTTACTTCCTTTCAAAACCGCGCTGTTTTTTCTGAAAAAAATACAGCTTCGGATATTTCTGTTGCTACCATTCCCAAGAGCTCTTTTTTCTAAAAAAGGGCGTAAAAATCTCAGGATATTCACAATTCCTGTATTATACCGAAAAGCCCCAGTATTGTCAAGCATTCCACGTCGAAAAAGGATCCCTGAAGTATGTAAAAAAGCCGCGCGAAATCCCAGATTTCAACACGGCTTTTCTGTATTATCCTGCCCGGTCTGATTCCTTATTTCTTCTCCGGAAAAAGGTCTTTATAACGATTAGTCACCATCTGTGTCTGATACTCAAAATCCTGCTTATGCTGATTGACCAGTGTAGAAAGGATGATCCCGGAAAACCAGCAGATGATAGCTGTCAGGATCACAAACCCGCTGACGATCAGTGTCGGGATCTTTTCCACTGTCCCAACCTCCAGAAAATGTACCAGCACCGGAATAAAGAATGCCATTCCCACCACAAACAGCACTGCTGCGATAAGGGAGAAGAACTCCAGCGGCTTGTAATTCTTGAACATTTTCACAATAGTCTTCAGAACCTTAAATCCATCTGCATAAGTATTCAGCTTGGATTCACTTCCCTCCGGTCTGTCACGATATTCAATGACTACATTCTCAACCTGCATGTTCTTATCGATGGCGTGGATCGTCATCTCTGTCTCAATCTCAAAATTCCTGGAAAGTACAGGGAATGTTTTTACAAAGCGGTAACTCATGGCACGGTAACCTGTCATGATATCTTGATGTTGCTTTTGAAAAGACGGTTAATGGAACCTCTTACGATGCTGTTTCCAAAGTTGTGGAAAGGTCTCTTGTTCTCTGTAAAATATGTAGAGGAAAGGCGATCACCGACTACCATGTCTGTGCCTTTCTCCAGAACCTTGCTGCACATTTCAGCTGCAAACTCTGCCGGATAAGTATCGTCACCATCTACCATAAGATAACACTGCGCATCGATATCCCGAAACATACTGCGGATCACGTTTCCTTTTCCCTGCTGATGCTCATAACGGACAACTGCCCCTTCTTTTCTGGCGATCTCGTCTGTTCCATCTGTAGAGTTATTATCATATACGTAGATCACAGCTTCCGGAAGTGCTTTTTTCATATCGCGGATAACCTTTGCTACCGTCTTGCTTTCGTTGTAGCAAGGAATTAAAACTGCTATTTTATCTGCCATTATTTTTCTCCTGTAAAACAAAAAACTTTCTGCGGATTCCCGCTAACTGACTGTAGCACGCGCCCCGTTCCTTGTCAATAGAACGTTTCGTTTTCTCCGACATACTTTTCTCTTTTATCACTCCAGTACCATGTTTGTAAGCTTTTTCAGCTCTTCATAGCTTGAAATATTATTAGATTCTCTCCGGATTCCCGCACTGTGGCGCATACCGGCTGTATACCAGGCTACATGCTTCCGCATTTCACGGATTCCGGTATACTCACCCTTGATCGCGATCTGATCTTCGGCATGGCGCAGGATCATCTCGCATACTTCCTCTGCGGTTGGCCTGGGAAGCTTTTCCCCGGTGCGGAAATAGTGGTTCAGTTCCCGGAAGATCCACGGGTTCCCACGTACTGCACGACCGATCATCACAGCGTCACAGCCAGTTTCTTTAAACATGGCTTCTGCAGTTTCCGGAGAAACGATATCTCCGTTTCCTATCACCGGAATAGTCACCGCTTCCTTCACCCTGCGGATAGCATCCCAGTCCGCCTGACCGGAATAATACTGCTGTCTGGTCCTTCCATGCACAGCAATAGCTGCTGCGCCTGCATCCTCCGTCCGTTTTGCGATCTCCACCACATCCACCGGTGTGTTTCATCAAATCCGATGCGTACTTTTACCGTTACCGGCTTGGAAACCGCCCCGGAAACGCTCCGTACGATCTCTTCGATCAGCTTCGGATTTTTCAGAAGCGCGGAGCCCTCGCCGTTATTTACCACCTTGGGAACCGGACATCCCATATTGATATCAAGAATGTCAAAAGGACGCTCCTCGATGCTTTTTGCCACCTCTGCCATAAGATCCGGCTCGCTGCCGAAAAGCTGCATGGACACCGGATGCTCCCCGGGATCGATCTCCATCAATGCCTCAGTATTCTTATTATGAAAAGAGATCGCCTTGGCACTGACCATCTCCATACAGATCAGGCCTGCCCCCTGCTCCTTGCAAAGTCTTCGAAATGCCAGATCCGTAACACCTGCCATCGGTGCAAGCACAAAGGGGTTCGGTATCTCCACATTTCCGATCTTCCACTGCATCTTCATGGATCAGTCCTCAACGGCATCTGCTTTTTTCTGCAGTTCCTCATCCGGGATATCTCCCAGGAAAAATACCTTGTAATACATTTCCAGAGATTCCAGAAGCTCTCTTTTATCCCGCTGGAGCTCCTTGATCTTCAGTGCACTTCCGATCTCGTCAAAACGGGCATCTGCCTCCAGGGCCTCAGTCTTAAACTGCAGACTTCCATCCTCATCAAATTCCAGTGTCAGGATTCCTCCTACATCCTCTGTGAAAAGCACACACATGATCTGCAGCTCCTGCTTTACCGTCTCAGGAAGAGACGCAAAATCCTGGTTAAAATAATATTTCTGCTCATAAGAGCTTGCTCCGCAGAGCACAATGTTATCCTGATACATAAAATCTCCTTTATTTATAACTTGACACTCCCACAGCTAAAGCAGGGAGATTCTTGTTTCTTCCACTACTGCAATAAAACATCACCGGAAAACCGCTGCCGGAAATTTTATCCGGTCTGTGCTGCATGTTTTACACATAGCTGTATAAACCACGTACAGAAACCTCTCCGGAATTTACTTCCTCGACTGTACCGTCTGCACGCTCTACCAGAAGCTCTCCGCCGGCATTGATCCCTCTTGCGATCCCCTCATATGGATCATTCTGATCCAGTACACGTACCGGCTGGTTCAGATTCGCCAGCATTTTCTCATAATCCGGCTTCAGGCCGCTGAGATCCTCTGTCTGTACAAATCTCTCATAATTTTCCTCAAAATGCTTCATCACAAGCCCGACTACCTGTGCCCTGTCAAAGGGATGTCCGCTTTCCAGATACAGAGAGGTGGCCTTGTCTGCCATTTCTTCCGGAAAGCTTTTCATATTTACGTTAATTCCCACTCCGATAACTGCACAGCCGATCTTATCCTGCTTCATGGTCATTTCGGTTAAGATACCGCAGATCTTTTTGCGGGAAACAACTACATCGTTAGGCCATTTGATCCCTACATCGAGTCCGATCTCTGCTACTGCCTGTGCAACTGAAAGTCCCATAACAAGTGTCAGCATCGGCGCCTTCTGCGGGGAAAATTTCGGGCAGATAAGGATACTCATAGTAATGGCACTGTCCGGCGGCGCACTCCATCGTCTTGTAAAACGTCCGCGTCCTGCGGACTGATATTCTGCCACAAACAGCTCTCCGTGTCCTGCGCCTTCTTCCCTCCAGGCACGTTTTCCCCAGAGGTTGGTGGAATCTGTTTCTCTTGCAAAATGGACGGTTTTGCCCGCCCATTTTGTATGTGTTGCCTGTGAAATTATTTCTTCATTAAATAAATCTGACATTATTTCTCCGGCTCTCCTAATGTTGCAACGATCACAGCCTTAATGGTGTGCATACGGTTCTCAGCTTCGTCGAATACCTTGGACTGCGGAGACTCGAATACCTCGTCTGTAACCTCCATATCTGTAAGGTTGAAACGCTCGCCCATCTCTTTTCCGATCTTTGTCTTAAGGTCATGAAATGCCGGCAGACAGTGAAGGAAGATCGCCTTTTCACCGGCGTTCTCCATTACATGTCTGGTAACCTTGTATGGTGTCAGGTCGTGGATACGCTCTGTCCATACTTCGTCAGGTTCGCCCATGGATACCCATACATCTGTGTAGATGATATCCGCATCTTTTGTTCCTGCCTCCACATCCTCTGTGAGAGTGATGGTGGAACCTGCCTCTTCTGCCCACTGCTGACACTGTGCTACAAGCTCATCATTCGGGAAATATTTCTTATTGGTGCAGGCTACGAAATCAAGACCAAGCTTGGAGCATACAACCATCAGGGAGTTACCCATGTTGTAACGGGCATCACCCATGTATACAAGCTTCAGACCTTTCAGTCTGCCGAAATGCTCACGTACTGTCAGCATATCTGCAAGCATCTGTGTCGGATGATACTCGTTTGTCAGACCATTCCATACCGGTACACCTGCATGCTTCGCAAGCTCCTCAACAATATCCTGACCGAAGCCACGGTACTCGATTCCCTCATACATTCTTCCGAGAACTCTTGCAGTATCTGCAATGCTCTCCTTCTTTCCGATCTGGGAGCCTGTGGGATCCAGATAGGTAGAACCCATTCCCAGATCATGAGCTGCCACTTCGAAGGAACAGCGTGTTCTTGTGCTTGTTTTTCAAAGATCAGAGCAATATTCTTGCCTCTGTAGTACTCATGAAGCTCTCCTACTTTTTTCTTGGCCTTCAGATCTGCTGCAAGGTCGATCATGTAAGTAATCTCTTCCGGTGTAAAGTCTTTCAATGTCAGGAAATTTCTTCCTTTAAGATTCATAATATGTCCTCCTCACGGCTGCAGATCTATTTCTGCTCTGCCGTTTTATCTGTCATGATTTCCTTCAGGGATGTTGCCAGCCCTGCGATGCCCTGTATCTCGGACGGAATGATGATCTTCGTTGCCTTGCCGTCAGCAACCTTTGTAAGAGCCTCCAGGCTCTTCAGCGTAAGAACAGATTCATCTGCTCCTGCTTCCTTGATCATACGAAGTCCTTCTGCAGTTGCCTGCTGTACCTTAAGAACTGCCTGTGCCTGTCCTTCAGCCTCTTTGATCATACGCTCCTTCTGAGCCTCAGCATGAAGGATCGCCGCCTGCTTCTCAGCCTCAGCATCCAGGATAGCGGACTGTTTTTTACCCTCTGCAACAAGGATTGTGGAACGTTTCTCTCCTTCTGCTTTCAGAATAGCTTCTCGTCTCTCACGCTCGGCCTTCATCTGTTTCTCCATGGCATCCTGAATGGCTGCCGGAGGAATGATGTTCTTAAGCTCCACACGGTTAACCTTGATTCCCCATGGATCTGTAGCCACATCAAGGGACGCACGCATCTTGGTATTGATAACCTCTCGGGATGTCAGTGTCTCATCCAGCTCCATATCACCGATGATGTTACGAAGTGTTGTAGCAGAAAGATTCTCGATAGCCATGATCGGATTCTCAACGCCATATGCGTAAAGCTTCGGATCTGTGATCTGGAAAAATACAACCGTATCGATCTGCATGGTTACATTATCTTTGGTAATTACCGGCTGCGGTGGAAAATCCACAACCTGTTCTTTCAGGTTTACTCTTCTTGCAACACGCTCAATGAACGGAACCTTGAAATGGATTCCTGTACTCCAGGTAGCCTTGTAAGCACCAAGACGTTCCAGTACCACTGCATAGGCCTGTGGTACAATGCGGATGCAGGATGCAAGCACCCACAGCACAAGAACAATGACTACAAGCAAAACAACAACTCCACCCATAATTTAGCCCTCCTTGCTAAGTTCTTTTACGATCAGCTTCACTCCGCGGATCTCTTCGATCTCAACCACTGCACCTGTTGGAATTTCTTCCCCGTCATCTACGGTCCGTGCAGTCCACTCGATGTCATTGATCCTCACCTGCCCGGTCTGGGCCAGGTTGTTGACCGTCTGTATCACTACGGCTCTTTTTCCCAGAAGACTCTCTGCATTGGTCTTTTCCACGCCCTTGTTCATGTAGCGGACCGCCAGAGGTCTGGTAAAGATCAGAAGCACCACGGAAACTCCGAAAAATAAAAGGAGCTGTACAACAATTCCCCCTCCAAGCCACGAGGCAATGCACGCCACAAATGCACCGCCTGCAAACCAGACAGTGGTAAGTCCTACCGTGATCGCTTCAATTACCAGTAAAATTGCCAGTATTCCAAGCCAGGCCAAAGGTGTCATAAAACCCCTCCTCTCTTATTCTCTTCTCTGTCTTGCAGCTTCGTACATCAGAATTCCTGATGCCATGGCAGCATTCAGCGATTCTACCTTTCCGCACATGGGAATGCGGATCAGACAGTCTGCTGCCTCCGCCGCCTGATCAGTCAGGCCCTTTTCCCTCGTTTCCATAGAAAAATGTCGGTAACCGCCCTTATAGGATTCCTGATCATAGGAATTCTCGCCCTTCAGATGAGCTGCAAAACTGCGGATTTCCTTTTCTTTCAGCTTCTTCTCTAATGATACCACATCTTCCACATATAGAAAAGGCATTCTGTAAATGGAGCCCATGGTAGAACGGATCACCTTGGGATTTGTGATATCCACGCAGGTTTTTGTGAGGAAAACTCCGCTTACGCCGGCGCCCTCACCGGTCCTGAGAATGGTTCCCGCATTTCCCGGATCCTGAAGATCCTCCAAAACCATGACCAGAGGATTTTCTCCTGCCAGTACCTCCTCCTCGCTCCAGGAAGGCAGCTTCAGAACTGTCAGGATTCCCTGGGGAGTTTTGGTATCACACATCTGACGGAATACAGAATCCTTCACGATCTCACAGGGATATTTTTCTGCCTGAGACATCAGCTCTCCATCCCGGGAAACTGTCTCGGAGACAAACACCTGGGAAACCCAGCTTTCCGGTGCTTCCAGAAACATTTTCCGGCCCTCTGCCACAAAAAGTCCCTGCTCTCTTCTGGCTTTTGCCTTCTGGTTCAGCTGCATGACATTTTTTATTTTTGCATTTGATACACTGGTTATCATACTTTTATTTCTCTCCTTCCGGCAATCCGTATTCGGTTAACGTAATTCCTCACGACTTGCATTCAGATCTTTGTTTTTTCCGATGGCGATTATGGAACAGTTGTCCGGAAGCGGTTCGGAAGGATCCAGATCTACCGTGACATTTTCACCTTGCTTGATGCCAATGATATTAATGTGAAAACGCTCCCGTATATTCAGATCTACCAGATTTTTTCCGATCCAGGATACCGGCATGGAAAACTCCGCCATACTGAACTCCGCCGAAAGCTCAAACACATCCAGATACCCGCCGGACATAAGATTTCTGGCAACTCTCAGTCCCATGGACTGTTCCGGATAAATGATCTTATCTGCACCAATTTTGTCGAGTATACGTCCATGAAGAGAATTCATACTTTTTGCAACTACAAAGGGCACTCCCAGATCCTTAGCCTGCATGGTTGCGGAAATACTGGCTTCCAGATTTTCGGCAACTGCGATAATGGCTACATCCACATTCTGAACTCCCAGAGCCTTCAGGATTCCCGGTTCACGGACATCTGCTTTTACCGCATAGGTTACTTTTTCGGAAATCTCTTCGATATTTTCTTCTTTGTCATCAATGGCAAGGACATCACAGTCTGACTCTGCCAGCGTCACCGCCAGAGTCATTCCAAACTGTCCAAGCCCGATCACGGCAAAAGATTTATTTTTCATTCTATTCTCCTGTTTAACCGATCATGATATCTTCTTCACCGAGATGCGTGGTGCTTCCCGGCCTGTTGCGTACACGCATCACAACTGCTGTTCCAAGTGTCAGCGGTCCGATACGTCCCAGATACATGGTAAGGATCACGATCCACTTGCCTGCCACATTCAGCTGAGGTGTCAGTCCTCTGGAAAGTCCTACTGTAGCCCCCGCAGAAGTGATCTCATATAAAACATCTGCCAGATCCACTCCCGGCATTGCTGCGGACAGAAGCACCGTCATGGTAAAAAGGATCAGTACACTGGTTCCTGCAACAACCATGGCCGAACGGAGATAGCTCTCACGGATCCTGCGGCCGTATACCTCTACATCCTTTTTTCCCTGAAGATATGCTGCAATAGAAAGGATCAGAACCGCAATGGTAGTAGTCTTCACACCACCGGCAGTGCCCATGGGTGATCCTCCGATAAACATCCACAGCAGGGAAATGATCACGGTAGGTGTGGACAAAAGCGACTGATCCATGGTATAAAATCCCGCCGTACGTGTTGTCACTGACTGGAAAAAGGATGCCATGAGCTTTGTTCCAGTGGTGCCCCCTTCAGCGTGGAAGGGTTTCCGGATTCAAAGATAAATACCAGAAATGCTCCTGAAAATACTAGGATCCCGGTCATCGTAAGGACCAGCTTGCTCTGAAGCCGCAGTACACGAAAAACTCTGGATGGGGAAAGCTCTTTTCTCAGAACCTTGCGGAATTTATCCCACAGATCCCACCAGACGATAAATCCAAGACCTGACACAATGATCAGCCAATCGTAGTGATATTGACCAGCGGATTGCTCACATATACCGAAAGGCTTGTTTCCCCGAAAAGATCGATCCCTGCGTTGCAGAATGCAGATACCGCCAGAAATATGGCATGCACCAGACCTTTTTTTATTCCAAATTCCGGTACAAAGCAAAACGCATACAGGAGCGCACCGATTCCTTCTGCAAGAAACACGCATTTCACCACACTGCGGACTACAGACACGACTCCACCCATTTCATCCAGGTTATAGGATTCCTTGATGATCCGCCGGTTTTTCAGGGAGATTTTCCGCCGGAGGCTGATGAATATCATATTTGCCAGTGCGATCAGTCCGATCCCGCCGATCTGTATCAGGCACAGGATAACCGCTTTTCCAATGGGCTCCACTGAACTGCCATGACAACTGTGGAAAGTCCTGTCACGCATACGCTGGTCGCCGCTGTAAAACAGCATCCGGGAAGGTAACAGCCTGCCCGGGTGCGCTGCAGAACGGCAGCCATAAAATAAGTCCACCTACAAAAATCACCCCGCAAAGCCGAGGGCAATTATTTGTGACGTATTCAGTTTATGCAATCCGTCTGAAACTTTTTTTAAGTTCATAAATATTTTTATTTTCTGTAATTATGAGAAAGAGAATTGCAGACCTCCCACATGTAGGAATCTACATTCTTCTGCATTGCAAGAGCCTCATTGATGTCGAAATCAACAAACTCACCATGACGGTATCCAACCACACGGCTGCGTTTTCCGGCAACAAGAAGATCTACTGCGAGAGCACCCATCATGGACGCATATACACGGTCCTTACATGTAGGGCTTCCACCGCGCTGCATGTGACCAAGGATAGTTGCACGTGTCTCGATGCCTGTCGCAGCCTCGATACGTTTCGCCATAGCCTCTGAATGGCCGATGCCCTCAGCATTTACGATGATATGGTGTTTCTTGCCTTTCTTACGACTCTCTACGATATTGTCAATAAGCTTCTGCTCGTCATAATCATATTTCTCCGGGATCAGGATATCCTCAGCACCGTTTGCGATACCGCACCATACTGCAAGGTATCCGGCGTTACGTCCCATAACCTCGATGATACTGCATCTCTCATGGGATGTGGATGTATCACGTACCTTGTCAATAGCTTCCATAGCTGTATTTACAGCAGTATCAAAACCGATGGTGTACTCGGTACATGCGATATCAAGGTCAATAGTTCCCGGCAGGCCAATGGTGTTGATTCCAAGGTTCGCAAGCTTCTGAGCACCTGCGAAGGAACCGTCTCCACCGATAACAACAAGGCCGTCGATCCCATGCTTTCTGCAGATCTCTGCAGCCTGCTGCTGTCCTTCCTCTGTTCTCATCTCTGCACATCTGGCAGTATAAAGAATTGTTCCGCCTCGCTCAATCGTATCGGAAACATCCTTTGCTGTCATATCTTCTGATCTCTTCATTTAAGAGACCGCTGTATCCTTTATAGATTCCCTTTACGTTCAGTCCGCTGCTTAATCCTCTTCTGACAACAGCACGGATTGCAGCATTCATTCCAGGTGCGTCACCGCCACTGGTCAAAACGCCGATCGTTTGATTTTGTTCTCTGCCATATTGTTATCCTCCATCTTATGAAACAACCTATTGTAATACACATATTCGGGTATAGTTTATAGCATTTTTATAAGTTTTTCAATACTCTCTCCACAATTTTAACATTGGAACTTCCATATTTTTCACACATGCGTTCCAGCCAGGAATCCTCGATATGGACCTGATAAGCAGGAGGAAGTTTCTTCATTGCCTTGACATCTTTGAGATAAATAACCACCGTGCTGTTTCCTCTGGATTCCATCAGATCGTCTACCAGACCGGTTTCGGCTTTTGCGTACTCTTCCCGGCTTTCAAACTGGAGCCACAGTTCTCTTGGCATATCATCAAAAAGACGGACCTTTTCCAGGATCAGCTTACTGGCTTTGTCGTCTTCTGCGGATACTCTTCCCTGAATAAAGAGCCGGGCATCTTCATTCAGGAACATCTGGCATTTTTCGTAATCACGTGGAAATACCACAACTTCCACGGTGCCTACCAGATCCTCCACTGTAAGGAACGCCATTACCTTATTATTCTTTGTATATTTTATGGTTTTATCCGTGATCATTCCGCCCACGATCACTTTCTGATTATCGTAAACCTCCGGTATCCCTGTTTCATCATCCGGCTGAAAATCAGAAGTTTTTGCAGAGATCATTTTTTCCATCATATTCCGGTAACGCTCCAGCGGATGACCGCTGAGATAGATGCCGAGAACTTCCTTCTCAAAGGTCAGTATCGTCTCCTTCGGATATTCTGCTGCCTGCGGCATACGGATCTCAAATTCGTTTTTATCTTCTTCAGGCGCAATATCAAAAAGACTCAGCTGTCCCGCCATGGTATGCTTCTTATCCTGGTTGATACTGTCTATGATCTGCGTATAAACCGTCATTTTCTGATTCCGGTTTCCCTCCAGGCAATCCAGCGCTCCGGCCTTGATCAGATTTTCCACAACCCTCTTGTTGATCTGGTCCGATATTTCGCTCAATAAATGTTTTCAGAGAGGTATATTCTCCGTGCTCCTCACGCTCCCGCACGATCCCCTCGATTACCGGACGGCCGATGCTCTTGATGGCAGAAAGTGCATAACGAATGGCACCATTGTCAACAGAAAAGCCATAAACACCATGATTGATATCCGGCGGAAGGATCCGGATCCCCATCTGGCGGCATACAGAAATATACTCGGCAACCTTGTTTGGCATTTCCACAACGGATGTCATCAGTGCAGCCATAAACTCTACCGGATAGTAATATTTGAGATATGCCGTCTGATAGGAGACCACCGCATAAGCGGCAGCGTGAGACTTATTGAAGGCATACTTTGCAAAATCTGTCATCTCATCGTAGATCTTGTTTGCGATCTCCTCGAAATACCGTTGGCGATACATCCCGGTACTCCCTCTTCGGCATTTCCGTAAACGAAATTCTGGCGTTCTTTTGCCATAACAGAAGCTTTTTTCTTGGACATGGCACGGCGTACCAGGTCACTTCGTCCAAGGGTATAGCCTGCAAGCTCACGGACGATCTGCATAACCTGCTCCTGGTATACGATACAGCATAGGTCGGCTTCAGGATCGGTCCATCTGTGGACAATCATAACGGATGGTATCCGGACGGTTTTTTCCGCGGATGTACTGCGGAATGAAATCCATGGGGCCCGGACGGTAAAGCGAAATTCCTGCGATCACGTCCTCAAGACTCTGCGGCTTCAGTTCCTTCATGAAGCTTTTCATTCCGGCGCTCTCCAGCTGGAACACGCCGTCAGTACGTCCTGTTCCGAGAGAATCCAGTACCTTTTTATCGTTGTAGTCGATCTCTTGCATATCCAGAAGCATACCGGTGCTTTTTTCCACCATTTTCACAGCATTCTGAATAACCGTCAGGGTACGGAGGCCCAGGAAATCCATTTTCAGAAGTCCCAGCTCTTCCAGTGTTGTCATGGTAAACTGCGTGACAATGGAACCATCCTGTGCTCTGGAAAGGGTACGTATTCCGATACATCCTTCTGGCTGATCACAACACCTGCCGCATGCATGGAGGTATGCCTCGGAAGCCCCTCCAGACGTTTTGCCAGATCGATCAGACGATGGATATCGTCCTGTTCCTCGTAAGCCTTGCGAAGCTCCGGATTCATTCCCAGTGCCTTGTCAATGGTGATATTCAGCTCCTGTGGGATCATCTTGCAATAGTGTCCACCTGGGCATAAGGCATATCCAGAACACGGCCCACATCACGGATGACACCGCGGGCTGCCAGCGTACCGAAGGTAACGATCTGAACCACGCAGTCATCACCATATTTTCTTCTTACATAATCAATAACCTCCTGTCTCCGTTCGAAGCAGAAATCCACATCGATATCCGGCATGGATACTCGCTCCGGATTCAGGAAACGTTCAAAGAGCAGATCATACCGGATCGGGTCCAGCTGGGTGATCCCAAGTGTATAGGCAACCAGGCTTCCTGCGGCAGAACCTCGTCCCGGACCAACCATGATATCGTTGTCCCTGGCATATTTGATAAAATCCCATACGATGAGAAAGTAATCTACATATCCCATATTTTTGATAGTAGACAGCTCATAATCCAGGCGCTTTTTCAGCTCCTCTGTTACCGGATGATAACGCTGCTCAAGTCCCTCATAGCAAAGCTTGTTCAGATATTCCCATGAGGTAAGTCCGTCCGGCACATCATATTTCGGCAGCTTGGTCACACCAAATTCAATCTCCACATGACATCTCTCCGCGATCTTATGCGTGTTTTCCAGCGCTTCCAGCGCATATGGAAAAAGCCTCGCCATCTCTTCCGGCGATTTCACATAATACTGGCCGCCTCATAGCGCATTCTGTTCTCATCGCTGAGCTTTTTCTGAGTCTGCAGACAAAGAAGAACATCATGTGGTTCCGCATCCTCTGCCATAGTGTAATGCACATCATTGGTGGCAACCAGATCGATCCCCGTCTCTCTGTGCATACGGAGAAGCTGCTGATTTACTGTCTGCTGCTCCGGAATCCCATGATCCTGAAGCTCCAGAAAGAAATTTCCTTTTCCGAAAATATCCTGATAACGTAATGCCACGATCTTGGCATCCTCATACATTCCACGTGCAAGATATCTGGCGACCTCTCCTGCCAGGCAGGCACTTAAGGCAATGATACCCTCGTGATATTTTTCCAGAAGCTCCAGATCCACACGTGGCTTGTAATAAAACCCTTCACAAATGCCTTGGATACAATTTTCATCAGGTTGCTGTATCCCTGATTATTCTCAGCCAGCAGGACCAGATGATAATAACGGTCATCCCCACTTCCCACTTCTCTGTCAAAACGGGAGCCCGGAGCCACATAAACCTCACATCCGAGGATCGGATTGATCCCGGCTTCTCTTGCAGCCCTGTAAAAATCAATGACACCATACATAACGCCATGATCGGTGATCGCCGCACTGTCCATACCCAGTTCTTTTACTCTGGCTACATATTCTTTGATCTTATTGGAGCCATCCAGAAGGCTGTATTCTGTATGGACATGTAAATGTGTAAACTCCAAATTTATTCTCCTTATCGTAAAAAACAGGGCTCCGGATCCTCCCCGCTCTGCACTTTTCTCTGAACGTGCCGGAGCGTGTCTGATCCGGAGCCGGTCAACACCTTGTTATTTTTTAATGTAGATTCTCTTGTCACGGATCTCTACTTTTCCTTCCTTCATCAGATGACCGACTGCACGCTTGAATGCGTTCTTACTGAGGCCAAACTCTCTCTTGATGACTTCCGGTGAGGCATGATCATCAATGGCAGCACCCCTGCAAATTCCTCGATCACGCTGAATACGCTCTCTGCATCCTCATTGATCTGGATGTAAGCCTTCTGGCGGTCACTGACATTCATCTTGCCATCCTCTTTCACCTCTGTGACACGAAGATCAAGAATAGCTCCCGGTCTGTACTTGCCTGTTGCCTCCCGTGCCGGATCAGAGCGGAATATTTATCATCTACCGCAACAAAAACGCCGAAATTCCCGCTGATCTCATAGACACGCCCCTTTACCAAATCTCCCGGTACATAAGGAGTTCTGGTGGAAAGATAATGATACACCTTCATGGTTGCACAGAGTCTGCTGCTCTTATCCACATAAAGAGCTACCAGACACTCCTCGCCTTCACGGACCCGGTTGGTCTGCTCATGATACGGAAGAAGAAGATCCTTCTCCAGTCCCCAGTCAAGAAAAGCACCGATCCTGGTGACCTGTTTTACCTTAAGGACTGCTGTCTGTCCCACCTGAAGCATCGGCTCACGGGTCGTTGCGATCAGTCTGTCCTGGGAATCCTTATAGATGAATACTTCGATCTCATCACCTGCTTTGGTTCCTTCCGGTACCTGTTTGGACGGAAGAAGCACACGCTCGGTCTGAGGTGCGTTTCGGTCCTCTCCAAGATATATTCCGAAATCCACGGTTTTTACAACCAGTAATTTCTGTTTTTTACCTAATTCTATCATTCTTACTCCTGTTCCTTAAAACTATATATGATCATTTACTATTTGCTGTCTGTCCTGCATTATAACATAAGAGAATTATTATAGAAAGCACAAAAAAGGCAGCTTCGGAAATTTCTTTCCGTCACTGCCTTTTATTTGCCATTCATGGGGGAACCTGCCCCCCACATTGGGTTAGTCTGTTATTCTGTTGGCTTCTCAACCGGCATCGGGTTCATCTTTTTAATGACAAAAAGTACGATCAGCATCAGCACGATTCCCACCGGAAGAGCGATCCATGCTGTTTTTACAAAACCTGCAACAATATAAGTTACAAAGGATACTGCCGCAGCCAGGATCGCATACGGAAGCTGTGTGGAAACGTGAGTCACATGATCACACTGTGCTCCTGCGGAAGCCATGATCGTTGTATCGGAGATCGGTGAGCAGTGGTCTCCGCAAACTGCACCTGCCATGCAGGCAGACATGGAAATGATCATCATCTCAGGACTGGATTTCTCAAATACCGCAACAACGATCGGGATCAGGATACCAAAGGTTCCCCAGGAAGTACCTGTAGCAAATGCAAGTCCACATCCAACCAGGAAAATAATGGCCGGAAGGATAACTTCAATACCACCGGCAACAGAACGCATTGCTTCTTCTACGAATACCGCTGCACCAAGTGAGTCTGTCATAGCCTTCAGTGTCCATGCAAAGGTCAGGATCATGATCGCCGGTACCATAGCCTTGAAGCCTTCCGGGATGCATCCCATACAGTCTCTGAAATTGACCACACGGCGGATCATATAGAAAATAATGGCAAATACCAGACCAAAAGCACTTCCCATTGCAAGGCCTGTAGAGGCATCACTCTGTGAAAATGCAGTAACAAAATCTGTTCCGCTGAAAAATCCTCCTGTGTAGATCATACTGATGACACAGCAGATAACAAGCACAACGATCGGGATCACAAGATCGATCACCTTTCCTCTCGGATTCGGTGTCGCATCATCCGTTGCATTCTCATACGGTCTTGCAGATGTTGTATAAAGATCTCCGTTCAGAGCATTGATCTCATGTGTTCTCATGGCACCAAACTCGGTTTTCATCAGTACCATGCCAACCATCATTACAATAGTAAGGATCGCGTAAAAGTTATACGGGATGGTTCTTACAAAATCGCAAGTCCATCCTGTCCCTCTACAAATCCGCTGACTGCGGCAGCCCAGGATGAGATTGGTGCGATGATACATACCGGAGCGGCTGTCGCATCGATCAGGTATGCAAATTTTGCTCTGGATACATGATGTCTGTCTGTTACCGGACGCATAACACTTCCTACTGTCAGACAGTTAAAATAATCGTCAATGAAGATCAGAATTCCAAGGATGATCGATGCAAGCTCTGCACCCACACGTGTATGGATCTTTTTGCTGGCCCATCGTCCGAATGCGGCAGAGCCGCCGGCCTTGTTCATCATACATACCACAGATCCCAGGATAACAAGGAAGATCAGGATTCCTACGTTATAGCTGTCAGAAAGAACCTTGATGATTCCTCCCTCAAAAATCTGTGTTACCGTTCCTTCGAATTTAAATCCGGAATAGATCAGTGCTCCTACTACAATTCCCACAAACAGAGAACTGTATACTTCTTTCGTGATCAGCGCAAGGATGATCGCTACAAGAGGTGGAAGCAGTGCCCAGATCGTTGCATACAGAGCAGGCTGGTAAGTCTCCTCCGCATCCGCAGCCAGCACAGTCAAAGGACTTGCCAGTGCGCCCATGAATATCATTGCCATAACAGACAATGCTGTTCCTGCTTTTTTACTCATTTTTCTCCTCCCTTTTTCGGGGACAAAAAAACGGAGGCTGTCTCTTCTTAAGAACACCTCCGGTTAAATAATCCTTATTTAACTTATAGCCTGTCAGAAAATCTCCATTCAGCATATTAAATGCAGATTTCCCGAAGTGCTACCGATAGCGCTCCACATCCGTGACAGTACAACGCATATTCTACGTTATCCCAGCACCCTGTCATCTGGCCTTCCAGAGCACTTCGGCAGATTTTCCTTTCTTTATGAACAGCCTGCCAGGGCCTTGCATCCATAAATACTGATAAAATCCGCGCCTCTATCTTCTTATCCGTGACCGTTTGCCCTCCACAGGCTTCCCGGCCGTCTTTTTTTCTTTATACTGTAGCAGTTTCCGACATAAATATCAAGTAGTTTACACAGATTCCTGCCAGTCAGACCAATATTGTGCTACTTTTCACTCCGTTCTCAGCGGAATATTACCAGTGAACTATAATCCAATATTGCCTTATTTACTGCTCGTTCAGAAGCCACTTCACATCCACTCCCAGTACCTTGGCAAACACCCGCAGTTCATAATCTGCTACAAAACGTTCTCCTCCTTCGATCCGGCTGATACTGTCACGCTCCAGCATCACTCCTTCCACCTGCATTTTTGCGGCCAACGCAGATTGCGACATCCGTTTCATATTCCTCATCTGGCGTATTTTTTCTCCGGAAACATTCTTTTTTCCTTGATAAGTGTATATTTTCATCCTGCCACCTATTTTAATAAATGTGTTAATGTTCTGCATTTTTCTTGACATTAGCACATATTTCGGCGGCATCTGTGTTAAAGGTCAGCAAATCTGACATTTTCTGCATTTTTCGACAAAAAATGCCGCGGTACTGTTCCGCGGCATTTCACTCAGGCGGATATTGACGATCCACCATCGGGTCAAACTGTTTTTTCTTCTGATCAGTCTTCCAGGTCTACCTGACCATAATATGCATTTGCACCATGTTTTCTGTAGTAATGCTTATCCTGAAGCTCCTGCGGTGCCGGTTTTACATCCGGATTGATCAGCTCGCATCGAGATGCCATCTTGGCAACCTCCTCAAGAACAACTGCGTTATGAACTGCCTCATGAGCATCCTTACCCCAGGTAAAAGGTCCGTGGTTCTTGCACAGCACGGCCGGTACTGCTTCATAATCTTTGTTTTAAAATAATCAGCAATAAGAACTCCCGTATTCTTCTCATATGCCTCTTCGATCTCTCTTTTGGTCAGATTACGCACACATGGTACTTCTCCGTAAATGTAATCTGCATGTGTGGTTCCATAACACGGGATCGATCTGCCTGCCTGTGCCCAGCTTGTTGCCCAGGATGAGTGGTATGTACGATACCGCCGATATTCGGAAACGCTCTGTAAAGAACTGCATGTGTCGGTGTATCAGAGGATGGATTGTATCTTCCTTCTACTTTATTTCCATCAATATCTACCACTACCATGTCTTCCGGTGTCAGCTTGTCATAATCCACACCACTTGGCTTGATCACAAAAAGGCCCTGCTCCCTGTCGATCCCACTGACATTTCCCCATGTAAAAGTAACAAGACCATATTTTGGCAGATCCATATTTGCTCTGTAAACTTCTTCTTTTAATTTTTCAAGCATAGCGCGCCTCCTTTTACGGTATAGTACTAATAGTCTCTACCGCTTGTATTTATTTTGTAAACTCAACTACTGCGTAAGGTTCTTTATCCTCCGCGTTGAGAACTACAGTTTCTTTATTTTCTGTCATATATACTTCCGGAATGATAACATTATCCAGTACTGCCTGACGTTTATATTCAGCACGAAGCTGACCGACTTTAAAATCCTCAGGCAGATGATCCGCTGCCATCCGGATATACTGACAGTTGTTCACATGATGATTGGTGTCCAGATGATGCTTCTGCACAGAAAAAGCATTCTGCACTTCCCGTTCCTTCGGAAGCGCGATCTTTCTTGGTGCATAATCCATCTCTATTTTTTTGCCCAGATCATAGGGATCTGTATCTATTGGTGTCAGCTTTTCCGGAAGACCGGTTTCTGTATTGATAAAGGACCAGTAGGAATTGGCCCATGCCAGCTTCTCACCATCCATTGTCTCAAGAATAAAATTACGCATTCCGATAAATCCACGGAATCCATAAGGAATTGTTGTTACTTTTATATTTTCACCAAGCTTTGGATACCGCTTCGTGATTACCTGCCATGCAGAAAGTACCCAGGCTCTTTTCTGTTCCTTTAATACTTCCATACCGACTCCTGTCTGCTCGGATTCAAAGGTACAGCAATCCTGAAAATAATCCAGAACTCCCGGCAACGTCAGGCAGCCATCTTCTCCGATCTCACTGAATCTTACTCGACTCTCAAAACTGTAACTCATTCATGCCTCCTGTTATACTGTCTATACTTTATTGTAACACTTGGCAGAAAGAAACGCACTTGTTTTTTTGGCGCAGCGGATTGTGAATATTATCAGTGAACAGCAACTTGCAAATATCTTCTTATTTTTGAGCACAAAAAAGTACCTCTCAACCGAGGTACTTAAGAAGCAGGGCTACAAGGATTCGAACCTTGAACTGACGGAGTCAGAGTCCGTTGCCTTACCGTTTGGCGATAGCTATGTGTTTTGTTTTTCGCTTGCCTTATCGCTTGCGACGGATGTTATTATATAACAGCTTTTTTGAAATTGCAACCCCTTTTTT
>ENA-OQIR01000339-OQIR01000339.1-human-gut-metagenome-genome-assembly--contig:-NODE-339-length-21345-cov-2.396644_pt1 | contig 21345 bp, 33 predicted proteins | sample MGYA00242580_ERZ504745 | MGnify/ENA primary metagenome ERZ504745 (study PRJEB26092, sample SAMD00036214) | human gut metagenome | host: Homo sapiens | study: EMG produced TPA metagenomics assembly of... | reverse complement strand
TTTTATAGATCGGTTTTGCACCCGGATGCAGATGTGCGAGGGCTCTTTCCAGTAAATGCCAGCTGGATTTTATTTTGATGTTAAACAGGAAACTTCAATACCCAGATATACTGATAAGTATCGATGGAACGTTTTCTGATCACAAGGTTAGGCTTTATGCCTTCAGGGAAATAAGGGATCTCCTCTTTGGTCTGTATCCCAACAGCCTGGATCACCTCTACTACCTCTTTACGTCTGTTTCCGTTTTCGTCCTTTTTTTCTTCCGTATATTTTCCAATCTCAGAAATATAAGACGCTTCATTATATAACCCGATCCATTCTGAAAAGGCTTTAAATCTCCTTATCTTATCTCCGATCCTCATCTCCATGTCATACTTGAAAAGAGATGATACATCTGTGATCTGGTCCATTTTTTAGGTTCGATCTTATTTATCCGCTGGAGCTCAAGAAGATCTTTTAATACTTCATCGCTTAAACCCTTATCATGCTGATCCTTGTTCTTATGATAAATCTCCATATAGACCTCCTTCCAGGGGTTCCGGTCTGGAACCATTCATTTGCATGATAAGATGACGAAAAAAAAGATTTTTTATGAAACGAAAAAAGCCACCCTATGGAAGGCGGCAAAAAAAAGAAAGCCCTGAAAAATCAGGGCTTAAAAAGACTTAGATATTATTTCTGTTTGCAGATGTGTTTTTAAGGAATTTAATATTTTCTGGAGCGGCTTTTTCATATTCTGAAAAATCTGTATATCGTTTGGTTACCAGCTTGCCTTTTTGTACGTCAATCTTTATCCAGCTTCGGCGCTGTGCCTGGTATATGGACCCGTTTTTGTACTGTATAAGAGACGATACTTTTAACTTTCCAACCTGGCTTACTTTTTTGCAACATAATACACACTGCAGTTTTTTGCATATCCTCCTGCTGTTTTATCTGTGATCAAAAGCACCGGATAACCTTCTGCGGAATCCACAATTGCAAAGCTGTAAGAAGAATCCATTTTGGCAAGATAATTTTTATACTTTTGCCTGTACGAAGCAGCAGTGTTTTCAGGTTTTACGGTGACATTGCAGCTTGCGGACAAATTTCCGACAGAAACGGTGACCGTCGTATTTCCGGCTTTTTTTGCAGAAACTTTTCCACTGCTGTTAACCGTTGCAACATTAATATTGCTGGATGTCCACCTCAGCGGGCCAGTAAGTCCGGACATAGATACTTTTAATTGACAGGTGGTTCCTGCGTATTTTGTAATGTTTTTTTTGGATAGTTTGAGAAGTTTTGGAGTACTGTTTACGGTCAGATATTTCTTTCGGTTTGCAGCTGTATTTGTTTTTACATAGATCTTATTGTTCTCTGCATTGTTCTTTAACAGGGATTTCTTTTTCTTGTCATACTCAGACTTTGTGATCTTTTTACTGTAATAGTACTTTCCAAGATAGTATTCGTTCGCAGCACCTCCGTAAGGATCGATATAAGAAAGTTTCTCCTCTGCTTTACCAGATGAGATTTTATAATATGTTTTTATGACTCCGGCACGATCTGATCTCTTGACACAGATCATTTTTCTTCCCGGAGCATAGGAAATAAGTGACTCATCTGTTGGGCTTGTCATAATACAGACCGGTTGTTTTGAACCATTACAGAAGAAAATCTTAAAATGGACGTCTGCTCCAGAATGCGGATCTGCTTCTACATATAATTCCGGAGTCCCGTCATTGTTGAAATCAACCAGGGCAAATTTTAACCTGGATGTTGGTTCGTTTGGACACGTATTACTCCACTTAATGGTATGCTTAGAGAGCATATCATTGTATGCTTTGAGCGCTTCTTTTTCCGATGCTGCCTGAACGGTCATTCCCGCAACAAGAGTGATGCACAGCGCAGCTGCTGCGCACAATAGTTTTCTGATCTTCATGGTTTTCCTCCTTTGTGTAAAAATTCTTTCTGTACTATAGATTATAGCAATCCGCAGAAAACCTGTAAATACATTTTTATTATCAAAACTCTTTTATCATTTTGATTTTTAAAAATAAAGAAGAAAGAAGGAGATACTTATGAAACCTTTAAAATCGCTGTTGGCTGTCAGCCTCTCCGTGGCAATGCTCTTCTCAGTTCCTGTTTCAGGGATCACAGGCATGGAGCCTCAGACTGTGGAAGCTGCCACAAAAAGCTGTAAGCTGAACAGATCATCCGTTACCATGAACGCAGGATCCAGCACCCGCCTGACCTTAAGTAATGCCGTATCAGGCAAAATAGTCTGGAGATCCTCAAACACAAAAATTGCCACTGTGACCAACGGTACCGTCAAAGGAAAAAAGGCTGGCTCCACATACATCTACGCAGTATATGGAGGAAGGACCTACAAATGCAGGGTAACAATCAAAGAAGCCAAAACACCTGTACTCAACAAAACCTCTCTGACATTAAATCTGGATGGCCATTACAATCTCGTATTAAAAAATGCTCCCGGAAAAGCAACATGGAAGTCCTCTAATCCATCTGTTGCTTCTGTAGATGACGGATTTGTATATGCGAGAGAAAAAGGCAACGCAACCATTACGGCAAGATACGGAGGAAAAAATTATACCTGTCGTATTACTGTATTAAATACTAGGATCGAGCTCAATTATGAAGCAGTGGATGTCAGGCTGGGTCATCCCTTACAACTGAAGCTTAAGAATGCATCCGGTCCAATTACGTGGAGCTCTGAAAACCCGAAAGTGGCAACTGTAGATAAAAATGGAAAAGTAACCGGAATCAGAAAAGGTTGCATTTATATTACCGCAAAATATAAAGGAAGACCATATCGGTGTGAAGTATACGTGGTAAAAATAATGAAAGATATGTTGGAATGTGTAAAGTTACATACTACTGCGGATGCGATATATGTTCGGAAGGATTAGTTAATTCCCAGGGCAAGCCCATTGGGTCAACCGGAGAAGTCCTTAAAGCAAATTACAGTATTGCAGTAGATCCATCTGTTATTCCTTTAGGAAGCGACGTATTGATCGGAGACAAGGTCTATAAGGCAGTAGATACTGGTGGAGCAATCAAAGGAAAGCGTATCGACGTTTACCTGGGAGACTCTCCATCTGCGCACAAACTGTCATTACGAATGGGATTACGTAATTATCCTGTTAGGGTCTTAAATTAAGCAGCTGTCAAAAACGGCCAATATATTTAAAAACCCGGCTATATGGCCGGGCTTTTGTTTTCGAATAAACAACAAGATCCAAAACTATTTTCTCCAAAACCACAATTACTGAAAGTACAACCGGCAGTATAAGCAGAACGGGAATCCAGAACGAAACGAGTTTGAGACAACCCGCCAATGCAAAACCGAAGACAACAATTTTCATCCAGGCATCGGCTTTGTATTTTTTCTGCGGATAAGCAATAAGAGATCGCAGTCAGTACCACACAGGTAATGCAGAAAAACAGAAAGACGACTGCAAATATAAGGATCAGGACAGAAACACTTACACTGAGTGCGCCTGCGATCACGCTTAGATCCGCCCCGTCTATTATCCATCCGGTTACGCTTTTTGACATGTGTCCAAAAGCCGCGGAGACGGAGAAAAGACGCAGATCTGCGAGTATCAGAAAAATCGTATATACCGCCATCAAAACGGTAGAAGCTATGGACAGGTTTTTCATAATCCGCCTTTCTGCGAAAGACACCAATGCACCAGGAAACATTTTGGCGGACTTCGCTAATCTATGGTTATCCTTATTTTAAACCAGTTCTGGTGCAAGCTGCAAATACTTTGATCAAATTCAACCTTTTTTCGAATGCAAAAAACCCCGGAAAAGATCCGGGGGGAAGAACACCTACAGTAATCCGGGGCAGATACCTCGGGTAATATTATGAGGCAAAAAGAAATTTCCGCGGACATAATATCCGCCGCTCTCGCAGTTGCCTCCAAGGGAATCGAGATACTGTTTTCCATTTTTACTTTCAGAAACATAGATATACGAACATTTCTTTGCCAAACCGTTCAGCTCGGCAACAGTCTTATAATCATCAGCCAGGACGAGTCCGGCTCCAAGGAGTTCGGCTTTCCTTTTGGCAAGATCATAAAGTTTTCGGTAGATCATGGCTGCTTTTTTACCAGAAAATCCGTTTTTGTAACATCTTTCCAGGAACACAACCAGATTCTCTTTATTTTCAGGAGTATCTTCTGCTACATCCTCAAAATGCAAATTCTTGTCTCCTTCATCTGACAGCTTGGTAAGCCTCAGGATAGCCCTTCCGATGATCTCATCCTCTTCCGTAACATAGATGACTTTTTTATTTGCATCGAACGTAGAAAGAAGACACTCATTGTAAGCTCCATCCCTGTAGTTCATACAGGTTCTTTCGGGCAATACGCCGATGTTCATGCAGCTGACAAAATCCGTATACTCTCCTGTTTTTACCTTACCGTCCACAAGCGTGATGTTTTCTTTCCAGGTGTTTTCCTGCTCCGGTGTTATCGCGTATCCAATCTCTTTGTGGAGATCCTTATACTTCACCTCGTCCAGAAGCCCGTAGATCGTTGCTTTTGCAATGAGCAGGACGTTTTCCACCTGCTGTCCGTAGTTGCTTTCATAGTAATCATGAACAATGGAAGCATTTCCGTCCAGACAAAAGGAAGTAAAGGCATCCAGGTGTTCTTTCGGGATCTCGATCTGTTCTTTCAGCCAGCTGCTGTCCGTATCCAGATCGGTGAACGCTTTTTTAAACGCATCCAGTCCCATCTCAAACAGTTCCGGCTTCCGGTTACGCAGGATCGTTCTTACATCCTGCTCTGTCCTTGCTGCATTGGCAACAGAAGACACCTTTTCATCTGCCTGTTCCAGCTCCATCAATTGGAACAGATCTGATTTCGAGGCATCCTTGATACCTTTGCGGGTACAATAATCCTCAAAGGATTCGTTGGACAGAGCCGCTGCTATAGCTGCAGGATCCCTGTTTTCTTTCAGGGAACCAAAACGAAAGATCTGGCGGATACGGCGGAGTTTTTCATCCACACGCATATCCAGTTTTGCATATGTTTTTCTGATCCATTCCGGCTGTACGCAGACGGCCAGAAGTTCCTGGAAAGTATAAGTCCCGCTAAGTCCATGAAAGTCCATGGTGTTATACGTATAAATCCATCTGCATTCCTTGTCTTCCTTTAATAATGTCAGGATATCTTTTTTCTGAAGTGTGTTCAGGTTGAGAAGTTTACGGAAATCCTTGACAAAAAGGATCGACTCATAGGGAATCTGCAAAAAGAGATCCAGATTATCTTCCATCAGCCGAAGAAAACTATTTTTATGGTCAACAATAGCTTCGTAGACCAATTCCATCAGATTCTCTTCATTGGCTTTTCCAGCCATCTGATAGACAAGTTTTGTATACCGGTTCCCAGTGCAGACGCCAAGAAATCCAGCCCTCCAGAACACGGACTTCCCTGCATCATAAGGCTCCATGTCAGTCAGGTTTTTCAGGTAACCAGAAAGAAGCTTCTGGTCGAATTTAATATACGAAGCGTTTTCAAAATACCTTTTATAAACATCACTTTGTATCATTACATTCGGATCCAGTTTTGACAGCTTTTCTGCAAGCAGAGCCATGGTTTTCCCAACAATCTCCGCAGCAGTTGAATAATCCCTGGCCTCAGGCAGAAACACACTCTTTGCATATTTTCCGGCCTGGACATAGATCTCCATTGCTCCGGGGCAGTTAAGAATCTTAATGAATGTCTGAATCCTTTCAGATTCCCTGTTCACATCCCAGGAATCCGCAAGGTCATCCAGGATATAGAACTGTTCCAGATTGCGTTCAAATCCGCCTTCATTACTGGAATCGCATTCCTGTAAGATTGCCGCTGCCAGCCTGGGGAATCTTAATACACTGTTAAACAGATTTTTTTTCCATTTGCCAGCAGATCATAGTATATTCGCATGTATTTGCTTTTTTCCCGTACTCCTACTGCTTTCACACAGTCAGCCAGTAGTTTAGGATCGTATGGGATATGCTCCGAAAAAAAAAGAACCTAATAATATCATTTCCTCAAGATTCAGGGTATCCTCTTCACCAAGTAGATTGATGTTTCCACGGCTTCCGCATGGTTCAATACCTCAGTCTTAACGAGCTCACATGGATTCTCTCTCATATAAGACGGAGAAACTCTGAGAAGCTCCACTCGGAGCCCCTTAAGGTTTTTAATGGCAGTATTTTTGTCGCGTATACTTCTTAACGAATATGTCGTAACATTGCATTTTTTTACAAGATCTAACAGTTCCAAATTTTCTCCCATGTTTTCTAAGTAATTCATCCTTAATCCTCCTTAAGCAGCCCCAGTTTATTCATCAGGACTGGTTTCGTAATATAATTGTTTTCATAGCAGTCCAGAAAGAACTTCATCAATTTACAGATCACTTTTTTATCGGTAAAAATCTCTTTGTCCTCAAAGTGCTCCTTATACACTTCCAATAAAGCAAGAGTCCGCTCTCTATCTAAAAAACAAAAGACGGAACTTTGCCTGCGAAAACTTTAGCCGCTTCCTTGATGGTGAGTCCCTGAAGTTTTACTTCCAGCGACGCTTTCCGTATTTCTACTTCTCTCGCCTCCCGGTCCTGTCTTTCTTTCTCCTTCTGTTCTTCTTTTTGTTTCTGGATTTTTTTATAAGCCTCAGCGGAAAGGAAATCCCGGTCAAGGGAATCCTGGTATCCAAAATCACGCTGTTTTAAGATCCGGTACCATTCCTGGGCGGTTTTTTCCCCGAGTATGAATCTTGTTTCCGTATTTGCAATCAATCCTGCCATCAAAAGGTCAAGCCGGCAGATGTAAGGAATACGGACACAGAGTTCACACACAAGCCCAAGGAGAAGTTTCTTTTCTTCTGTAGAAAAACGCTGGAAGCAGGTGTCGGTCGACTTATTTGCATAAGCCAGACTTACCATCCAGCTGTCCTTGACAGCTGTTTTTAAAAATTCAGCTTCCTCGGAAGTAAACTGCCAGTTTCTGTCCTCGCAGAACCTCTGCAGAAAAGCAAGCTGGAAAGGATATTCCATGTTTCTTAAATACTTTGCAGCATCACAGCTGTTCTCTTTGTAATATCTGTCCATGTCCAGAAAGCCGGAAATAAACAGCGGGTCAAGAAATCCTGTTCTGAAGAAACCTGGATGCTGGTAAATAAATTCCTTTACATCTTTCTGGAAGATTTCCTTTAATACTTCCTGCTTTTCTTCCAGGTTTTCACAGTCCTTGATCACTTCTGCATAGATCTGTTTGTTCCGGTCAGCTCCTGTTGAGATATATATGTTAAAGGAGACCCCCTGGGGATTCAGATACGCCATCAGCCTTTCAGCCAAAGCACATCCCCCATAACCGAAAGATCATGGTTTTACAGATGTTCCTCCATTTGAGGACATTACCCATGCTGTTATGGGAAGCATTTCCGCTTCCATCCAATCGTCTGGTTAACAGATCAAACAAAAGGTAGGAATTTTGGATAACAGGGATCTCTGCTGAAAATCCTTCCAGATAGAATTCCCTTGTAAGATTTTCCCCATCGATCTTTCTGGGCATTTCCTTCTCAATCATTTTTTCAATAACTGGCTTGATCGTGATCTCTTCTTTCTGTACAAACAAAGACTGGAACCAGCGTTTCTTTAATCTCCACCATTTGATTATGGAATTATAGGTATACGGAGTTTGATCCTTAATAAGCCAGATCCCGCAGTTCAGATTAAGGATATCCATTTCGGAAAATCCCATCTGTTCCAGGACTTTTTTGGAAGATCTGCCTACTGGTTCTGAATAAAGATCTTTTAAGGCAACAAGCAGTCCGGTCAAACCCAACCGTTTATAATCCTCGTCAGATTTAAACCTGGAATCATGGCATACCAGCCTGAAAGCAAATTTGATTAGATGGATAAACAGATCGGCATCTTTTACGGCATCCAGTCTGTTCAGTGTCTTTAATTCTCCATCCATGGAAAGGACGATATCCTTTGCAAGGGCAAGGGAATAGTCCGCAGCTCCAAAAAGTCTGTCAGATGTCATCCAGTCAAGGAATCCGGCGGTTGTTTCCAGCGGAGTTTTACTGACAGCTGTCAGGATCTGTTCTCTGCTGCTCTTTTCATAAAGATAAAGCTCGTACAGCAGATACAGGTTATCTCCTGCTTTTTTCTTTGTCCTCTTTATAAAGTCTTCCAACTGGGTTCCGACGAACATCTCTTCCATCTGCTTTGCTAACAGAGTCTTCTTCATCCACAGTACGACCTCCATGGCAGAGATATAATCGTCATTGGATGAATATCCGTACTGTTCCATACGCTCCAGTACCTCGCCAGGGTATCTGAAATGCTTTTTCAGTTCCAGATACTCAGAACTGTTACTGTAAGCTGTTTTTCCGAGAGCTACATAGACAAGGTCTCTCATTCCTCTGTAGATAGTATCATTCATTTTTACATTCTCCTTTCGTTTTTGATACGGAAAGAAAATGAAGAACGGTGAAACAAAATAAAAAAGTGAATTCGAATTCACTTTTTCGTATTTCAAATTATATTACTTATGAGAGTCGGTTTAATTAATATGATAAAAAGACGAAATTATATGCGCAAAAAAAAGACATCCGCGGTTAATTCCGAACCCCGCGGATGCCCAAAAACGAAAGACAAAAAATGAATGGTATGAACAGCTGTCTTTGCTGTTCATGATGTAAGTATACGGTGTTTCCAGGTTTGTTTTTTCTGGTACGAAAAAAAGTGCCTGAAAACCTGTCAGCCACAACAAAATCTGCTGAATTTAAAATAAATAGCCGAAATACAGACCTGCCGAATCATTCAGGAGCTGAAAATATGTAATTTTTATTTTTCCATATTCTTTTTCACTTTGGGGAAAAGGAGGTTTTTAAAATGAAAAGTAAGATATTAAGAAAACTGTGTGTGTATGCGGTTTCTGCATCCATGATGCTCCCGGCTGCGGTTCCGGTTGCAGCTGCTAAAGCCCCGGTTGTATCCCAGGTCAAAGATCCATTTATACTGCATGGGTTAAACTACATTACCGCCTACTTATACGAAGGCGATTCTCTTCAGCTGAGATCAACTGTCCCGAGCTCAAAGCTTAACAGAATTTCCGGAAGCTACAGATGGGTATCCAACAATCCCAGAACTGTCAGCGTTTCCTCGAATGGAAGAATCACAGCGAAAAAGTGTACATCCTCGTCTATAGGAAAAGCGATCATTACCTTGAAAAAAGGAAACTGGGAGATTTCTAAATGTATGGTAATGGTTAAGCCGCGGATACAGTTCTCAACAAGGACTAGAACCGCAAAGAAAGGTACTACCTTGAAAATTCAGGTTCCGGATGAACCAATTTCCGTTTCCTGCAGTAGCAGCAAAGTGACGTTCGACCTCGATAAAAACTATATTAAGATCAAGTGTCTGAAAAAAGGCACAGCCACGATCACACTTACGGTAAATAAAAACGGGACATACAAAGACGAATACCACACCAAAAAAACATACAGATTCAACGTTAACGTTAAGTAGATTTAAAAGAAGGAGATTTTTTAACATGAAGAGCAAATTTTTGAAAAAATTATGTATTTATGCAATTTCCGCATCCATGATACTCCCCGCTTCAGCTCCGGTTATGGCTACAACTACCACATCTGTTGTACGAGACTACTCTTTTAATTTGTCGGAAATGAATTACACCAATGCAGTTTTGTACGAAGGAGATTCCTTACAGTTAAGAACAACGCATCCTGCGTCAAAAATCAATAAACTTCCTGGCAGACTCACATGGATATCTAGTAATCCAAAGGTTGTTAGCGTAAGTTCCAGTGGAAAAATCACTGCAAAAAAGACAACAACTACTGGAGCTTTCCGTCCCTCCAAAGCATTTTCTGTTATTACTTTAAAAAAAGGGAACGTGGAAATCGCAAAATGTGCAGTTGATGTGATGCCACAGCTGCAGTTTTCTACAAAAACAAGAACTGCGAAAAAAGGAACTACTTTAAAAGTGTTTCTGCCAGATGCTGCTACAAGCAGCTCAAGCAGTAACAGCAAAGTAGTTAAAAATATGTGCAATACATGTTACGCTGACAGCCACGGAAATCATTACCTCAAATTAAAATGTCAGAACAAAGGAACCGCAACCATTACTTTCCAGGTTTATCCGAAAAATGCTAATAAAAAAGTATATATTTCAAAAAAAATATTCAGATTTAGAGTAAACGTAAAATGATTTCGGATACATAGGCGATGATACTCGGCCATTCAATGACCGAGTTGATTGACCTTAAAAGTAACTGTTAAATAAACTTAAGAAAAAAGCCTGGTAACATGCCGGGCTTTTTCTCTACTCTTTTACCATATCTGCAAAATCCACAAATTCCTCTCCATTATCCAAAGGTACTGGATTACCGTCCTCATCAGAGCAAACGACCTGTTCCAGTTTTTCTTTACTCATTGATCTCCATTTTCCAGGTTCCAGACCAGCGACTCCAAATATTTTTGTTTTTTCATCATCTATGACATCTACAACCAAAATTCCGCCTTCATAGATCAGTGCCGCACAGTCAAAAAGCAAGTCTTCACGATACTCCTCGACTTCTTCCGGATCCTGCATAGGAAAATCCATAAGAACTATTGTCACTATTTCGCCGGAAACCAGGCCCGAAATAAGCAGGCTGTCTCCGGCCGAAAGGATCTTGTCCCTCAGGATTTCAAGTGCTTCTTCTTTGGTTAATTTTGTTAATGTTACGGTTGGCATAATGATATCCTCCTTTTTTTATACGTATTTGTCTTTTCTTACTTTTCGCATTCCGAGAAATTTTCCATCAGATGAAAATTCTGTAATAAATTCTACGTCTGGTTCCATCGCAGGGTCGTGATAGTTGCCAATAATATGTGGGGCACCATGTTCATCGCTTTTTACATAAGTCTCTTTATACATGTTTTTCTAATTCCTTTCAATATATATGTTTTTTGTGAAGCCATGCAATAACATCTGCAGTTGTATTACCTGTTATCATTTCAAACGTACCATCTTCCAGTTCTTTGAAACCTCCACACGACTAAAGTCGCGAGATTCCCGCACTCCCCGAAAGGGAAGCACTTGAAGAGGACCCGAGCTTCACTACAGCAGGCGGACCCCTGCAGGTATAGCCCCCGGGCGGCAGACGGCCGATCTTCCAGGCATGGTCTGTCCCTTAGTTTTGCATGACTCTCTTCCAGTTTACGGACTAAGCTTTCGAGGTGTCACAGACCGGAGGCCTGTGTCCTGTACTTGCAACCGAAGGAGTGGTTTCTGCCCCCTGTGGCCGGATCAACATGTTTTCTGGGAAACGGTGGTTTACGGGATATTCCGGCAGGATCTGCCGTTTATCAGAATCCAAAGCATGCCGGACGTGACTGTCCGGAGGCCTTCATCTTCATGATCAGTTCCGCCTGCATCCTTACAAACTGTCCGAACAGCTGCAGGCATTTTTCCCTGTCCGGTTTTTCCGGGGTGCCCATGCAGGACTGGAGGAACGCACTGTAGAGGTCCCTCTGTACGACCTGCCCTGCTACGGTCTTAAACCGTCTGGAAAGCTCTACTTTGATATACGCATCCAGGACATGGTCATACTGGCTTGCACGGTACTTCCATTTATCAGTTTCCATATAGGCAAGTGCATACTGGACACATTTCTGTTTCAGCCTGGTCTGGAACAGGCTCGGACTGCGGTCGTTCACAGACTTCCCAAACCGCTTCTTACGTTTATACTTACGGACTATCTTTACGGTACCGTCCTTCTTCTTTACTTCTGACAGTTTGTTCTGCCGTTCCGTCTTCTTCGACCTCTTTGCCAGTGCGGAGAATTCCATGGGTTCGTTCACGAAAGAGGATGCGGACTGTATCATCCGGTTCAGCAGGTTTTCATGTCGGCATTTGGCATATGCCGATTTTCTGCGGTACAGTTCCCGCAGCTTCGCCTTTTTCCTGAGACAGTTTTTGGAAAATGTCCAGTGTTTTTCCTTCCACTCGGATCTTTTCCTGCAGGTGCCGTCTTCATTGAACTTGTCCGGGTTCGTCTTTCTGGTGGAAACATCGATCTGTCTCTGGAGCTTTGTGATCTCCTTGTTGTAATCCACACACTGGGGAGCCAGTTCTTCCAGGAATACGGCATCCCCGGATACAGCAGCGACCGTGGAAGTCCCCTCGTCAATGCCCATGACGGACTTTCCGGGTTCCACCTTCTTCGAAGCCTCCCCTTTCATATAAATGTCCACATAATACTTATATCCGGAACGGAACCAGATCCTCTTGATCTCACAGTAGCAGATCTTACCGGAGGACAGGGATTCGTTGACATAGTTCCTGCCGCCCGGCAGGTCGGCCTTTGAAAGATCGTATCTTACCGGGATGGTGATGCCGTTCCAGGTGATATAGCAGTTTACCTCATGTTTTTCATCGTCCTGGTCAAAATGGAGGATCACGCCATTGGAACAGCTCTTTCCCGGGATCGTAGTGAAGTCACGCTCTTTCTTATAATGGATATCTTTGCCGTCCCCGTACAGTACTTTCTCAAGGCCTTTAAGGATATGGCGACCTCTGCCTGCACCTGGTGGGAGGAGATATTTTTCTTATACCGTCTCTGCATGACACTGGCATATTTTTCCAGCCCGCTTTTGGTCAGTCCCAGCTCATTGATAGTCTCATCCATAAGACCGGAGACGCGCGATAAGTCTGTTGCCACTTCCTCATGATTGTCGGGATCCAGTTTTTTCAGACGCCCGTATTCTTTTTTTAATTCCTGGTATACCTTGTCTTTCTCCAGCCTGGACAGCTGTTTTTTAACATGCTTGCGGAGCTGGTTGCTGATATGCGCAAGGATCCGGAAACGTTTTTCCACGATCGGTTCTGTGCGGTAGTCCACCAGCAGCCTTAGTCTGAGCATATGCATAAAAGATACCTCCTTCCTGATCATATTGATTAAGATTAATATGAAGAAAAATACTTTTTTTGAAAAAACATCAGCCCCTGAGCCAATTCATCTCATGACTGAAGTCACAAGCATTCTTGACTCAATTTGTAACATATGATGTATTGAAATAAAAAAGAGGTAGCAATATTTGCTACCTCTTTTTTTTATTACCCATAAATAGCTGTCTGAAAGAATCCAATATTATGGTTCCAATTAAAAGTTTTTGGCAGATAATCTTCCATAGCGTCTTTAAATTCTGCAATTAAATCATTTGTACTGCTATAGGTTGTGTGTTCCAGTAAATCCTGCGGCATCGTTGACTCAATGGTGTATAAGAAATAATCTCCATCTTCTACATCAAAAGATGGGTCATTGTTGATTGGATGAAAGGTACCACCTTCGTGGATATCGGTGTTGTACTGGTCAAAGCAACAAATTCGATATAAAATACGATGCTCGAAAGGTCTTTTAATTCGGATTCTGTTTTCTGGAAACAGGAGTCCAATGTTGGTAATTTTTTCATGCTTTCGGTACGATATTTGCTGCGTAGGAATGGGAATTCTGAGATTGTGCCAATGTCATTTCAATTTTGTCCCAAAATTCTTCCATGTCGGATTCTGTTGCATCTGGAAGATATGTTTTCTGCAGATAGGTCTCTACCATGTTATTGAAATCTTTGTTGTTTAATCGTAAGGCTACTCCGGAAACGGCTCCCCAGTGACTGCTCATAATTTTGTTCTCCTTTTTCTTTTTATGATTGCACTTGATGTTTCGTGATATGTAATATATGTTTGTATGATTTTATATTCCTGACATGTTCATCTTCCTTTCGTTTTTTCTTTATTATAAGAAAATATGGAAAATATCTTTTCTCACACGAAAAATCCTGCTTCTGTACTTCTCATACAAAAGCAGGGTCAAATATATTCTCCGCGGATATGTCCCGACAGCACACCGCTTTCCTGCAGATAAGTCATCCACTTTTCCACCTGCTCCTGTACGATCAGGCAGTTTCATGGTCCGGGTGGTCAGACAGGATCCGCTGGTAGTCATATGGCTGCAGGAAGGCTTCATCCAAAACATCGATCCGGATATCGTCCCTGTTTTTGGGAATGGTTACGGAAAAGGAAACCTCAAAATCCCGGTAAAGTTTCTTTTTCGGAAAACGTAATATCCGGCAAAAATACCAGTTGTCTTTTGCGTGATCGGTGAACCCGATTTTTCTCATTTCCGGCTCAGACAGGATATGTGCCTGGATTTTTGCATTCACACAATTTCTGTTAACCTTTATTTCTTCTTTCATTCTTCATATTTCTTTCTTTCGTTTTCTCAAAATCCCGGACAAAATATGGATGTCCGGAAGTATCGTATTTTAACAGCAAAAACACCTTTTCCTTCTGATGTGTTTTCGGATTCTCCAGTATCGCATACACCTGATTTCGTTGCGTATTCCTAAGTGGCTGTTTTCCGATCTTATTGTACAGTGTAGACCAAAGCATAAGTTCCTCCTTTCTCACCGCATTTCCTGAACAATATTGTTTGGCTTGATAAGATCAATGACATTCCGCTGTCTTCTCTGCAGTGCCGACGGAATGTGAATATATATAGTCTTCCTGCTTCCGCCATTTTCGCACATCTCAACAACGTAATACCGCTGGTTAGAATTCCAGGGATGTTTTTTTGTATATATCTGTGATCGAGACATGGTTGTCCTCACAGAATTTCTTATAATCCGCAACTGCCTGGTTGATCTTCTGCGGGTCCAGACTTCCTACATGGTCCATGATCAGCTTTCGGCAATAATAGACACGAAAATAGACATCGCAATATATATCCGGATAGGATTTGATATATATGGCATTCGGCTCATCCAGTTCTGTCTTGCAGTTTTTAATCTGATCTTTCCCTGACAGAAGCCCTGCGTTTTCTAACGCCTGGAAATACTTTTCGGCCTCATTATAATCATCAAACAGATCGTGTTCCAGATCGCTTAGATGTTCTTCCGGATAATAATTTCCATCGTACTCTTCAGATGTGTATACAATATACTTGTCTTTGTACTTAACAAGAAAAACTCTTGCGGGTTCTCCATCACGTGAAAACGCCGTATTGTTCATACGAAAACCATAAATTCCATCTTTGACCGCTTCCGCGGACTCAAAAACCGCTTCCCAGAAATCTTCTTCCGTATAGATCCCGATCTCATGATATTTGTCTTCGATCCGGCTGATCTGCAGGATCTGCTCAAGAGCCGTCTGTCCAGGTTCGTATTTTTTGTCGGAATAAATAATTTTGTAATACAAAAGCCGCAGCACATCTTTTTCCGATTTTGAAAATTTCGGATTCTTCCTCGGATGTTCTATCATATCTTTCAGTGAGTCCTTTAGCTGCAAAGTAGCAGCCTTCGGATAGTCGTTCACAATATCCAGAATGCTCATAAGGTCTTTTTTCTTATACATCTGCTCCTCCTTTCTGGAGCCTTCCTACATACCTGCGGATACCCTCCGCGGCTTTTTTTCTCCTCAGCCGTAAGTACTCTCCTGTCTGCAGACTCAAACTCAAAAGTCGCAGGCTTACCAATCTCCCTTAAGTCCGCGGATTCCGTATAAGCCTTCAGGGACAATGGAACGGTATATACCGGCTTCTCCGTATATCTGTTTGCCAGCATCCAGAGACAGTTTCTCATTTCTTTCAGGTTTGAAGTACAGGCAGCTGCCTGCGAATGATCCTTTTCAAGATATCCAAGCTCTTCGTTACGTTTTAAGATATCCAGGGAATCCAAATACTGATATAAAACATATCCAGAACCATTCCAACCAACCCGGAACCCCAAACGTCCTTCATCCCTGGGAATGAGATACATAACATCCTCTTCATCGTCGTAGAAGGGGAGCATATACTTGTTCGTCTCCGCATACAGGGAAAGCAGGTTCTGGTTCTTCTCCTTGATCGCAGTGTACTCTGCGTCATCCAGATCCCCGTAAAATACCTCCAGTAGTTCTTCCAGTACATCACTTTCAGGGGAACCGGACTGAAGGATCTCTTCCATCCGCGGAGACAGATCTATTTCCGTCTTGATAATCTCCCAGTTCTGTCTGTCAGAATTGTACATCCAGCTCTGCCCGTCTTTGTTTTTTACAACTGCGAAATGTACGGAAAATCCACATGCTTCTCTCAGAATCCAGATGGCTGCTTCATATTTACCACCGTCTTTTTCTGCGCGGTATACAACCGGAGAATATTCCCCTTCCAGCATATTGTTCCTCAGATCAATAAGGCTTTTTTTGTCCAGCGTAAAATCAGATACCGTCAGACCCAGCATGGCTGTCATCCCCGGCAGGAATTTTTCCACCGCTTCCATATATTTCTGGACAATATCAGCATTCTCAGTCAATTTCACTTTTAAATCTTTTAATCCTTTAAGCAGGTCTTCTCCACCTTTTAAAGGAAAACCCTCTTTACTTGTTGTCATTTTTACCGGCTCCTTTCTGTTTTTTGCCATATCCATAATATGACATATTTGGTGGAAAAAGTTTTTCTGCACGAAAAAACCGCCCTGCACAGACAGGACGGCCAGACTTTTCTTATTTAGAATTTTTTTACATAATTTCTGACGCTTTCCAACGCTTTCTTCTCCGCAGCAGTAAAATCATCCTTTCGACCCCACGCACAGTAGCTGCGTCTGCCGATATGTTTTACACCCGCGGATTCCGTATACGTGTCCAGGGATAATGGGACCGTATATACAACATCCTCTGTATATCTGTTTGCCAGCATCCACAGACATTTTTTCATCTTTTTCAGGTCTGGAGTACGTGCGACCTCACGGAAATACTCAGAAAAACACATATCATCCGTATCGATCAGATCAAAGGGATCAAGGTACTGATACAGGACATACTCGGAACCGGTACATCCAACCCGGAAACCAAACCGGTTGTCATCCCTTGGTTCCAGATACAACTTCCCGTCGCCTTCTACATTGAAATAGGGGAGCATAAAGTGGCTGACCCTGTTGTACAAATCAAACAGCTTTTTGTTTTTGGACTTCAAAGACTGATATCCTTTATCTGTTACAGTCCCGTCCATGGCACACATGACCTCCTCCAGGATATGCGCTTCCGGTGAATCCGAATCCAGCAGTTTTTCCAGCTTCGGGCTGATTATGAGGTCATCCAATCTTGTCCAGCATTTTTTATCAAAATCATAAAACCACCGGATGTTACCCTGGGATTTATCTGCCAGGATATGAAAACAGAACCCTTCCTCCTCTTCTTCCTCCAGCCCGATTGAAACACTGTATTCCGTATCTCCTTTTATGGCACGATAGACGATGGGGCCAAGTTCCCCCTGCTTCATATCTCTGTCCAGACTGATCAGGCTGCCTTTTTCAAGGACAAAATCGGATACATTTACCTCCATCAGTCTGCCATCTGCGGGAGAAGTTCTTCTACGGCTTCCGCGTAGCAATACAGAATATCAGCTCCCCCCTCATATGCCCCTGCAAGTGCCACGATCTCCGCAGCAGGACTGAAATTTCCGGCTTGGTGGCTGTTCTTTTTTGTAATATCAATGATCTTTGCCATATGATTCCTCCTTTACTGAAATATCCGTTCTACGGCATCCCGATACAATCAACATGCGGAAGTCAGTCAAAAAACTATTTTTCATACTCTGCCCACAGCCGTTCAAAAGCATCTAATGTTTCTTCATAGGCATCCTCTTTTCCAGGTATCCGCGGATGATGCCGTGGTCTGCAAATACAGGAAAACGGAAATCATGTGAAACATCAGAGATAAAATCCCCTTCCGGTGTGCCATCTGCATATTCCGCTCCCATCAGCAGTTAAAAAACGGGTTCGGATTTTCATTGATTTCTCTTACAAGCAGGATACGAAATCGCCAATTCTCATCCCTGGAGCATTCCGGACGGAATCCTGCCAGTAACATTGCTTCTTTTACAGTATCATTTGTTAAGCAGATCCCGGTGTCAATCTCCAGAAGCTGTTTTAACGCGCAGCTGTCATACTCACTGATAAGCCTGCCGGGACGGATGTTCTTCCTTATCCACTCCCCGATCACTGCTATCTGGTTTTCGGAATATTCTTTTATCATTATACCATAGGATTCATAATCAGGCATTCGTTTTCCTCCTGTATGTACTGTCATCCGATAATCTGTTAAATAAACCTGCAATTTCCTTAAAGATCTCTTTCTGTACAACCATCTCTGATTCCTTTAATCCCAAAAGGTAATCAGCAGAACATTCCAGAGTCTCCGCAATCTTTACCAGTCTTCGATCTTTGGAGATCTGTTTCCGCTGAGGTAACGGGAAACGGTAGATTCCGTCATTCCAATACTCTTTGCCAGCTGTCTTGTTGTAATATGTAATTCTTTCATCCGGGTCTTTGCCCGTTCACAAAATATAGTCATCTTCTCCTCCTTTCTCTTGCCACCGAACGGAACATCATCAAAAGCATCTCAGAAACCGGCCTTATACGGTCATGCCTTTTGGCTTTTTTCGTACATTCCAGCTCACCACCACTTGAGGTATATACTCCGACATAGTATGGAATTTCCTTAGACACTTCCTGATACACATCTTCCGGCATCACAATATAATTGTAGTCCCCGAGGAAATTAAGCCCATGACCGGAATGAAAATCTTCTACAGAGGATTTCACCTCATAGCAATAGAAGTCGCCTTTCTCAATCCCGGATACGCTATTATTGACAGGCACAAATTTCATATAATCCACCCGGACCGCATGGTTGGTAGAATAATCAAAAGTTACCTCTTTTGCCCAATAGATCCGCGGATCATTGTATGGATTAATCTTTTTTTCTAAGGCCGCAGACAGCGTGGCCGTAATTTCTTTCCTATTACCCATCATACCTCTCCTGCTATCTTTTCTGCAAGTACCAGTACTACCCGGTTCATGATCTCCCGCTGGTCCTGGGTTTTGAGGATGGCTCCCATGATCTCTTCTTCCGAAAACACATACCCAATATCAGCCAGGAACTTTTTGACCATCGCCTTACTTTCCTGCTCGGAAAAAGGCAGCATTTCCTTTTTGACAGGAAACCTGCTGATAAACGCTTCATCCAGGATATCCAAACGGTTTGTTGCCCCGAGGACGATCACATCGTTGGGAAGCCGGTCAAACTCCTGCATCAACGTAATGGTCACCCTGCCGATCTCTTTGCTGGCCCCGTCGCTCATGCCCTTACTCCGGTTGCAGCTGATCGCATCCACTTCATCCAGAAGGAATACGCATGGGTTCGATGCTGCATAGGTGAATGCCTTTGCGATATTCCTGGAGGTGGCTCCCATATAAGAGTCCACCGCTTTTGAGAAATTAAGATAGCAGAACGGCAGGCCTTTTTTGTATGCGATATATCTTGCAAACATCGTCTTTCCCGTTCCGGGAGGTCCATAAAGCAGTGTCGCATTCTTATAGGGCACCTGCAGCTCCATCAGTTTCTGGGAAACAACAGACATACGCAGGATCCGTTCTGCAAGGTCTGTTTGCTCTTTTGTGACATAATACCTGTTTTGCTTAAAGGACAGTGCAGGATCTTCGCACAGAAGGATATCCTGAAGTTCTGAAGGCATACTGATCATGCCGAGCCTTCCGAAGTCAGGATGTTCCGGTATCTGATACAGAACTCCCTGTTTTTCTGTGTTGCATCCTCTGCAATGGAAGCCAGCGCACACCGCTTTGCTTTTCTTATATCATTTTCCGCAACTGCGCGGATCATCTCTTTCTGGCAATCCGTTAACCCCATAGCTTCTCCTTCTGCCGGATCCTCCGAATAATAGAAACAGTCTCCTGTACAAGCATCTTCTCCCAGGGGGCATTCATCCAGCTCCAGCGGACTTCTGTGTTCTTCATCCTTAAGGCAGAAGTTATCATCTGGCAGGCAGTAGATGCGCACTCCATTATATTTCATCTCCATCAGATCTCCAATTCCTCAACAGCATCACAGATATCCTCGTCATTGATGACCATATCATCAATCTCACCGGATCTCATTCTTTCCCTGATCTCTGCAAACCGCTGACGGGCCGCTTCCCTCTGTTCCTCGGAGACTTTCCGCGGAGGACTGACTCTGATCCATCTGACCGGCACATGACATACCATGGAACCATCTTTATTTTCAATTACATGAGTCACTTCATCTGGCCTTTCCTCCTTTAGACGGAGCAGCTTGTTTTTCAACGCTGTGGATGCCGGTGCAGTAATCTCCGCATATTCCCCGCCTTTTAACCAATTGATTGCAAATTCGTTCATAAAATCCCTCCTTTTCTTAATAATATGACAAAATGGCAAATAAATGTTTCTGTACGAAAAATGTATCATACAGGAGTTTTTTTCATATTATCGGTAAACTGCGGGAATGATTTCCGCGGAGAAAGGAGAACTATGTTAATATTTGAGACAATAAACGAATTGACGTTAAAAGTTACCTGTACCGGCAATGATGTCTTTTTTGCAAAAGCAGGTGCGTTCATCGCCGGAGACAATAGTGGAAAGAAAAACTACCGCTTTGAGAAAGTACTGCTGGGACCGCAGCGCAATATCGGGAAGGCCCTCCTGGGACAGCTTGCAAGAAGAGCCACCGGTGAAAACCTTCCACTCATGAAAGTTTGCTTAAACGGGGACTCCGTTACCTATTACGCGAATTACGGTCAGCATGTTATCATTTATCATCTCATGCCCGGTGAGACTATTTCTGTAGAGTCTGAGAATATTCTGGCATTTACCCAGGACTGTGATTACAGCGTCCGTTTTATCGGTTCTGGAGTCTTATCCCAGAAAGGGCTGGCAACTTCTACCTTACCGCCAAAGGACATAACGCGTATGTTGCAGTTCTCTCAGACGGCAACCCCATCGTGCTGAACAATGTGGAAACCGGCAATACCATTTCCGCGGATCCGGATGCTGTGGTCTGCTGGATCGGACATGGACACTGCAACCCGAAGATCACCGCGGATGTATCCTGGAAAACCTTCATCGGACAGGCTTCAGGAGAATCTTATCAGTTGAGTGGAACGAGGCGGTAACTGTCATCATCCAGCCATCCGAACGCAAAGGCGGGATCCGTGTAAGTATGGACTGAACGAACAAAAAGAGGCAATAATATCAACCTGATTGCCTCTTTTTTGGAATGATTATTACTTTCTGTTCTGAAATTCCTTCTTGATAGCTTCCAGGCGGACTTTATCCTCCTCCCGTTTCTTTCTGGCATCCTCCTGGATCCTTCTTGTCTCTTCGATTCCATTTGTAATGGTTGCCCATGTCCTCTCAAGAGTCTCAATCTGAATGGAACTTCCGGATGCCATTTTAGCTGTCATCTTCGATACATCTACTGTATTCTGGCATTTCTTA
>ENA-OQIR01000336-OQIR01000336.1-human-gut-metagenome-genome-assembly--contig:-NODE-336-length-21416-cov-3.321340_pt1 | contig 21416 bp, 30 predicted proteins | sample MGYA00242580_ERZ504745 | MGnify/ENA primary metagenome ERZ504745 (study PRJEB26092, sample SAMD00036214) | human gut metagenome | host: Homo sapiens | study: EMG produced TPA metagenomics assembly of... | reverse complement strand
ATGTCGTGGCGTCCGGTGAATGCGGCACGACAGGTCAGCAGAATCACTGCGAGCGTGGTGACGCGGATGCCGCCTGCGGTCGAAGTGCTGCCGCCGCCGATGAACATGACGATGGACAGGAACACTTTGGTTGCGTCGCTGACGCCTGGCATCCACGACAGGTCAAATCCGGAGCTTCGTGGCATGACGGCCGCGACCATGGCGTGCCAGAGGCGCGGCTCGATGCCGTCTCCGGCGAACAGCAGCTTGTTGTTCCATTCCATCAGCAGGAACCACGTGAACGAGGCGATCACAATGCAGAACGTGGTGGTCAGTGTGAGCTTGGTGTGCAGGCTCCAGCGCTTCGGAGGACGGCGCATGCGCAGGAGCGCATCAGGTTCAACAACACCGGGAAGCCGAGGGTTCCGCAGAAAGCACTGGCCAGGATCGGCAGGCCGACCGCCCAGTTGTTGACATGCAGCCCGGCTCCGTCGGGGGTGAAGCCGGCATTGTTGTACGCCATGACCGCGAAGAACAGCGATTCCCACAATGTGTGGCGCACATTGCCGTGGTTGACTTTGTAGAGGCCGGGGAACAATGCGACGAATGTGATGCCTTCGATGACGAACGCGGTGGTGATGACCACGGTGAGCACGCCTTTGATTTCACCGAGCTTCGTGGTGCCGAGTTCGTTGGCGGTCAGCATGCGTTGCGTGGCCTTGAGATGGTGGTTCACGGCCAATGCGATCAAGGAGGCGAACGTCATGACGCCAAGCGCCCATCTGCACGGCGAAGATGAGCACGCCTTGGCCGAAGGTGTCCAATGCGTGGTGGAGTTGACGATGGAGATGCCGCATGTGGAAATGGCGGATACCGCGGTGAAGAACGCGGTAGTGAACGTGGTGGTTTCGTCTTTCGGTGTGGCGATGGGTGTCATCAGCAACGTAGTGGACAACGTCGCGAGCGTCAGGAAGTAGAAGATGGTCAGGCAGCCGGATGGTTGACGAGTCGGTGCATGAGGCCGCGTTTGCGCGGCTTGCGGTCTTCCGCCATGGCCTTCTCGAAAGTATCTCCCGAGAACCACCATGCGTAGCCATGCGAGGCCTCACGATTGGAGGAGGACTCGTCAAAGACGAGGTTTGACATGCCGTTCCTCTCTCCTTTTCTTATGATGTGTTGGTCTTCTTTCCTGTGAGCTATTGTAGGCATATGTGCGACTAACAGGCTATTTGACGGCTGACATTCCTGATTCGTGGCTTGCATTGGAGGCGGATTTGGGGTATTTCCGCGGGTTTTGGCATGTTTCCGACGCGCATTGCCGGTTTTCGTTCATTTGTTCGATTACACTGGAGGTCGGTGGCGTCTTCATAGGCGTTTTTCATAGGACGTTTCCTTTGCTGGAAAGGGATTGACGATGTTCGGTACCCGTCATGCGGTGGTGGTGACACATAGTCGCCTGAGAGAGAGCGGAACGGTGGTTGAGGAGGCGGTCGAGCAGCTGACCCAGGCCGGTTTCGAAGTGTCGATCATCGACAATATCGAGGCGCCGGACTTCGGCAGGCAGTCGCCGGTGGTTCCCGAACGAACCGAAATTGTGGTGGTGCTCGGCGGGGATGGCACCATTCTTCGAGCGGCCGAACTGGTGCACTGCACCAGCGTGCCGATTCTTGGCGTGAACTTGGGACATGTCGGTTTTTTGGCGGAATTTGAAAGCTTCCAGATGAGTGAGGCGATCCGCAGGGTTGCCGAGCATGATTATTCCATCGATGAACGCATGATCGCGCATGTTGACGTGTGGCTGCCGGGGGCGAATGAGCCGATTGGCGATTGGGCGTTGAATGACATCACGCTGGAGCGTGCCGACCGTGGCAAAATGGTCGAATTGTCGATTCGCGTGGATGATGTGGAAATGAGCTCCTTCGGCTGCGATGGCGTGATTGTATCGACGCCGACCGGTTCCACTGCGTATGCGTTTTCCGCAGGAGGGCCGATCATGTGGCCGAACGTGAAGGCGTTGCAGTTGGTGCCATTGGCGGCTCATGCCTTGTTCGCCCGTCCGTTGATTATTGGTTCCGGTTCCACGTTCGCCATCGATATTCTCGAGGATTCCACGTCGGACGGCTGGATCTGCTGCGATGGCCGCCGCCAACGCGCATTGCCACGAGGCACGCGCGTCGAAGTGCGCGAATCGAAGAGCACCTTGCGTCTGGCCCGTCTTTCCGGCGTGCCCTTCACGAATCGCTTGGTCACGAAATTCGATCTTCCTGTTGTCGGATGGCGCGAACAGGCACGTAAAACCGGGGAAGTACATCGCGGCCACGTGTCTCCGGAAGATAAAGAAGCGAACGAGTAAAAACACTGATGCTTGAAGAACTTGAGATTCATAATCTTGGGCCGATCCGTTCGGCATTGATCGCACCTGCCGGCGGTATGACGGCGATCACCGGTGAGACGGGTGCCGGCAAATCGATGCTGCTCAGTGCGATCCGGCTGATTTCCGGCGGCCCTTCCGACGGTGGCCGCGTATCGGTTGGAGCGAACGAAGCGTGGGCGCAGGGCGTGTTCGAGGTCGCCTCATCGCCTGCGGCGGTTGCCGCGGCGCACGAGGCGGGTTTCGAACCTGAAGACGGAGAACTGTTCCTGTCTCGCAAGGTGCCTGCCTCCGGTCGTTCCCGCAGCATGCTGTCAGGGCGTAGCGTGCCTCGTTCCGTACTGGGGTCGATCGCAGCGGAGCTGGTGACGATTCATGGTCAGGCAGACCAGCTGCGTATCGCTTCTTCCGTAAGACAACGTGAGTTTTTGGATCGCTATGCCGGCGATGACGTGGCGTTGGCCGCATACGGCAAAGCTTGGAATGCGCTTCGTGCCATGGATGATCGGTTGGAGCGATTGTCGAGTCAGGAGTCGTCCATGCGTCAGCAGGCGGACTACCTGCGCGAGTCCATCGAACGAATCAACCGCATCGATCCGCAGCCGGGGGAGATGGCCGAGTTGCGTGCTCGCCGTGATCGCATTGAGAACGCGGCCGAGATTGCCGAAGGGGTGAACCGTGCGTTGAGTGCGTTGGATGCTTCGCAGGTTGTTGACGATGTTGAATCATCCAGCGCCACCGATCTGATTGATCGCGCGTCGCAGGCGCTTCGTGCCATTCACGTGGACGGCGTGTTTTCGGAATTGGCCGATCGGCTTGATTCCATCAGTACTGATTTGTCTGATGTGGTGTTTACCTTGTCGGGCGAAGTCGACAATGATCTCGGCATGGAAGACTTGGACGCCACCAATGGACGTATCCATGAGCTTGACGAATTGGTTCGTCGTTGGGGCCCGGAATTGTCGGATGTGATCGCGTGGAGGATCAAGCGGTGTTCGACTTGGAAGACTTGGATGCATCTCCGGAAAAAGTCGGCCAATTGCAGGAGGAACGCGAGAAACTGTTTGGTGAAGCGTTGAAAGCGGCACGTGCGGTAAGCAAAAGACGTACCGCCGCGGCGAAAGAGCTCGCCGCCAAAGTCACTGCGGAACTTGAATCACTGGCCATGAGTGGATCAAAGCTGGAAATCCGCGTATCGGAACGTGAACATTTGGACGCCTCCGGTGCTGACGACATTGATTTTCTGTTCACACCGTTTCCCGGCTCACCACAAATGCCTATGGGTAAAAGCGCGTCTGGTGGCGAGCTGAGCCGACTCATGCTGGCACTCGAACTCGTTGCGGCGGAAAAACATGTGGTGGCGGGCGGTTCCGTGCCTCCCATGACGTTCATTTTCGATGAGGTCGATGCGGGTGTCGGTGGCAAAACCGCGGTGGAGCTTGGCGCGCGATTGGCGAAACTCGCTCAATCCGCGCAGGTCATAGTCGTCACCCATCTGCCGCAGGTCGCATCCTGGGCCGACGAGCAATATGTTGTCGCGAAAGGCGAAACGAAAGATGGGTCGGTCGAAACCACCATCAAACAGGTGCGTGGCGGCGATCGTGTGCATGAGATCGCACGCATGCTGTCCGGCAGCGAAAGCGAAGCCTCGCTGGAACATGCCGAAGAACTGCTCAAATCATCGGTTCTCGATTAACGTAGGACGCACAATAATAAAGGACCCCGTGAAACAGGAATCGACCATCAAAAACTGCGTGAGCAGTTTTGAATAAGAATCGAAAGGCAGGATATCGATGGCAAGCAACCAAGGCAAAGGCGCCATTTTCGATCTTGACGGCACACTACTTGATTCCATGGGCGTATGGGATCAGGTTGACATCGATTTTCTTTCAAAACGAGGCATTGACGTGCCGGACGATTACATGACGAAAGTTGCAGCCATGCAATTCCGCCAGATCGCCGAATATACGATCGCGCGTTTTGATCTATCCGACACTCCCGAAGAGCTGATGGACGAGTGGGATCATATGGCTCGCGTCATGTATTCCACAGTGGTCGAAGCCAAGCCATATGCGCGCGAATATCTCGCTCAATTGAAGGGGAGCGGAGCGAAACTTGCCGTTGCTACATCGCTACCGCCGATGATGAGAGAGCCGGCGATGAAGCATGTTGGTATTTTCGACTACTTCGATGAAGTGGTCAGCGTCGATGATGCCGGCGATGTCGGCAAAGACCGGCCGGACGTGTATCTGTTGGCTGCATCTCTCTCGGAGTCGAGCCGGGGGAGTGCACCGTGTTCGAGGATTTGCTGGTCGGCATGCGTTCCGCCAAGTCGGTTGGCATGAAGGTATGGGCCATGCACGACGATTCGTCCGATGCCGATTGGCCGGCGATTTGCGGTCTGGCAGATGGTGTCATGTTCGACTTCCACGACGCGCCTGCCGTATTGTAGGAACGTCGCACGGGGATATATGCATTTGAGGCTTTCCGTTGATTCGGAAGACCCCAAATACGTTCCATAAGAGTCTACCGGCTGGCTCGGTTCAGATGTCCTTGCTGCCGTAAATATGCAGCGATATCTTGCGGGAGAACGCCAAGGCGAGTACGTCGATGATCAAGAATGCCGCTAACGCAATGGCTTGATGCCGGCTGATCGCCTCGGCCAGCTGTTCGACGGTCTTTTCGAGTTCCGGCAATGCCTTGCACAGTCCGATGACCGTGCCCCCGATCACGCCGATGCTCAGAATAATGGCGGCCATGGCACGATAAGGGGAGAACCGGTACAGGAACGGCTGCACGATGGCGTTGAGCAGCACGAGGGTCAGCACGGTCATCGCGGCGAAACCGATCGCATCCGTCACTTTAACTGGCTCGTGTATGATGATGCCGGCGCAGGCGATACTGACGGCCACTTCCAATCCCGCCACCAGATCGCAGACGATAAGGAATGCGAATCGTCCGAGGATCTGGTGGTTGCGGCTGATGGGCACAATGCCGTTCATCCAATGATGGTTGTTCATTTGTTCATAGGAGAACAGGGTGATATTAAGCATCAGGAAGCCGGAGGCCGCCCCGCCGATGGCGGCTCCCGCAACGCTAGCGAGAGTGGACCCCGTGGCCGCCATCAGGCATGTGAAACCTGGAACGTACGCGAAGAAGATGGCTATGTACGACCGCCCGTAGCTGATGGTGCGGTTCCAGTCCAAGGAAATCTGCCTAAGGATGGCGGTCATGGCGTCCGCGTTCGCTGTCGTATTCATCGTACGTCTCCTTTGTTGGTATTGCCGATTGCCGTATATTCCGCGGCATTGGTCAGTCTGATCACATCCTCAATCGAAGCATGCTGTGTCAGAAGACCGTCGGTGCCGCCGATGTGTGGGATGTCCTGCGTGCGGACCAACGCGTCGAAGCCAGTTGCGTATGTGCGGATGCCGACCATTGCCCGCTGTAGACCATCCGTAAGCTCATCCGGACCGCCCTTGACCAGACGGAACGCGTCTTCGAACTCGTCTTTCGGCCCGCTGTAATACAGCATGCCGTGCGTGATATACGTGAGGAAATCCGCGCAACGCTCCAAATCGGCGGTGATATGCGTGGAGAAGATTACGCTGTGTCCGCCATCCGCAACATAATCGGACAGGATGTCCATGAGCTCGTCGCGGGACAGTACGTCCAGACCGCTGGTCGGCTCGTCGAGAATCAGCAGTTTCGCATCGTGGCTCAACGCCACGGCGAGCATGAGCTTCATCTGCATGCCGCGCGACAGGTCCTTGATCTTCTTGTTCCGTCCGAGTCCGAACCGTCTGAGGTATGCGTCGAACAGATTGTGGTCCCACAGCGGTACATTGGTCTGCTTGTCCGTTCCACCGCGTCGACCGTCATGTATTCGATAAAATAGCTGCTGTCGAGCACTACGCCCAGCTGCTCTTTGACCCGCTCCTCATCGGCCATCGCGTCAAGGCCGAGCACTTCGATTCGTCCCGCGTCGCGCGTGGTCATATTGAGGATCAGTTTGATCAACGTGGATTTGCCGGCGCCGTTCGGACCGACCAGACCCATGATGTAGCCGGACGGCAGGTCGAAGGTCACGTCATCCAATGTGAAGCCGGAATCATAATGCTTCGTCAATCCGGTTACGCTCAAGGCCAAGGTTGGCCGTGTCCCGTGGGGGAGCGAGGAATCGTTCATGATTGTTCCCTGTATGCTTTCTCGAACATGCCAAGCAGATCAAGCAGGCTGATGTCGGCGGCTTTGGCTCGATGGAAACTTCACGGAGCTTGTCCATGATGCGTTCGCGCGCACGTTCCTTCATGAGTTCGTTGCCTCGTTCCATCACGAACGTGCCTTTGCCCTGCACGTTCTCCACGAGCCCCTCGTCAGCCAGTTCGTTATACGCTCTGGTCACGGTGAGCACGCTGACGCGCAGTTCCTTGGCGAGCTTGCGCAGTGAGGGAAGCGCCTCGCCTGCCATAAGCTCACCCGACATGATCGCGGACCTGATTTGGTTCTTGATCTGCTCGTAAATCGGTTCTCCGGACACGGATGAGATGATCAGCTTCAATCTGTGCCTCTTTTTCTGTATGTTTCGTAGGTGATATATCTCCCAGCTGAACAGTTAGATGCAAACTGTTTAGCTGTTATATATAACAGTAACACAGAAAACCCGTACTGTTATTGCATGTCGCATAACAGTACGGGTTCTGTTGGAATATAAGGAAATCCGCCGCTCCATGAACGCCTCTTGCGGTCGGCGATTGACGGAAGCGACATTTATTTGCGTTCGCGGATTGTTTGTTGATCGTTCACGTTTAAGGCGTTGCGTGTTCGCCTTCCAAGCCTATTTTGTCGCCCGGGCTGGCTTGTCTGACAGCTTCAATGTGGCAAAGCAGAAGAGGTAGAAGAATGAGGATAATGGCGAAAAACCATACGGCAACAAAGGGACAGCGGCAGGTAGGAGCCTGGCGCAAACGCGGTACCAAATCGGTGGGCGGTGGCATGCTCGCGTTGACAAGCGCTGTAGTGGCAGCGGCCATGCTCGCAACGCCAGCGGCTTTGGCTGGGGAAGGAACCGCTCGGTATTACAGCAGCAAGCAGCCGTATGTTGCACCGGCGAGCACATCATATTCAGCAATTCCGAACAGATACCATCTTGCATACACCGAGTCTGTGGCAAGGCATGGCTCGCGTGGCCTGTCGAGCTACAAGTATGACGCTTTGCTGGCGCTGATGGCTCAGTCCGCTGCGGAAAACAATTATGCTGGATTCGTTAGCCCAGAGGTTGGCAAGGAATTCATCAACAATGTCAATGCCATTACCGCGGCCAACGTAGGCAACGGGTATGGCATGCTCTCTGGTCAGGGCGCCATACAGCATCAGGCATTGGTGAGAGAATATACCAGCGTGATGCTGATCTGTTCGCCAATGCCGCAAATCAGGGACTGCGCGTCTCATACCAGAGCTCGGGTGAGCCTCGTGCAACCGAATCCGGAGAGAATTTCAAACTAGGATTCGATCAGGCTTCCAACGGTTTGCTGGCGAATGCGGTTGTAGCACCGAATAATCCTGCGGATAACAATTCCGGCAAGGATTTCGACAAGAACACCACCACGTTGTATTTCCATAAGACCGATAATCCGGATGGTACGCAGAAAACGGGCGAGGCCAAGGAGCGCGCGGAACGTTACCAGCAGTTCGTCGCGAATGATGAGGGCACCGCCAAAGCTGAGGAAAACGTGACGAACGATCCATCCATGACCACCGCTTCGCATGATCTGCTCTCTCAAATCTTCACTGACGATTTCCTCGCGTCCATCGGCAAGGAGGAAGGCCAGCGCATCTGGTACAACACGGCTGACGGCACGAAGAAGGGCGCGGCCAATTGCGCTGCCGGCGCCGACCCTGCCAAGGATGCGAACGCGTGCGGTGACGCCAAGAAGAAGATCGCGTCGGAACAGGACGCGGCAATGGATTTGTACAATCTGTACATCATCGCGGCCGATATGGAACAGGAGAACACCGGATCCCACACGTTCAATTTCGACCAGTACTTCCAAGGTCAGCACGCCCAGGATGCGAAGACGTTTGCTTGGTCGCTTGATGCCGAGGACTTCTACGAGAAGGGACCGGGGCGCGCAGGTCAGGATGAGACCTACCGCATCGCCCAGCCGTTGCTCGACGATTTCTTCAATGCGATCGACACGAGGGAGCGGGCCGGCACCGCCGCGACGTTCCGATTCGCACATGCCGAAACCATTATTCCGTTTGCGGCATTGCTGAAGCTGCTGGATCGCAGCAGCAGGCGAGTGAACTGTACACGTATGAGAACAATCCGTGGCGTGGCGAAAGTGTGACGCCGATGGCTGCGAATGTGCAGTGGGATGTGGTTGTGCGTGATGGTACGGACGCTTCGGGGCAGCCGTATCAGCCGTTGGTCAGAATGCTGTACAACGAGACGGAAATCGGATTCAACGATTCCTGCACGCCAATTGCGGATGGTTCGACCTGGTATAAGGAAAGCGAGCTGAAAAGCTGTCTGAATGGTAAGGGAACCACGGTTGATGCCCGACTGACGGATGAGGAAGATCAGCCTGAAACGCCAGGCCATGAATCGACACCAGATGATTCGCAGAAGGCTCCGGGTGCGAATCATGCGAACGGCCAGCGGGAGCATCCGGTGAAATCGTCCGCGAACGGCGGCGATGCAGTCAAGCTCGCCAAAACCGGTTCGAACGTGACGCCCGCCATCGTGGCGACCGTCGTGATGGTGTCCTCCGCGATACTTGGAGGAAGCTACGCGCGGCGTTCCCGCCGGAAGGCTTGATTTAAAACCTTATCTCGACCGGGTTACGGCCTGACTTGCAACTTGGCCGCAGCCGGACTTCGGTCTAGCGTTTTACATCTGATGCGCTGTTCCCAATTCCCATCCTCGGGCTTGGAAGCAGCGCATCATTGCGTCAGGTGAGGTATGAGGTCAGTGCGTATGCAGCTGGGGCTTTTCGCGCACTTTGGCGGTGAAGTAGTCCGCTTCCACCTTCCATACGGTGACGGCGCATACCTGCTGGTCGGTGAACTCCACATGCTCCATACCGGCCTGCTGTCTCATCAGCAGTGCGAGCCCCTGGCGCGCCTCGTCAAGATCGTCGATGATGGACGCGGTACCATTGCCGACGATCGACTTGAACGCCTCGCCCCAATTGCACAGCGTGCGCCCCTCGACCACCTCGCAGTCAGTCGCCATTTCGAATGCTACAGGAAGCGCGTTGCCCGCGGCCTTGACCGCGTCCATCTTGCGCCCGGTCGCAGAACCATGGAAATACAAGGTGAGATGATTGGATTCCGTGTCGAATACGTATCCAAAATTCAACGGCACGATGGTGATGCCCTCCGCATCGGTGTATGCAATATTCACGATCTTGCACGTTGCGATAATCGCATCAATCTGCTGTGGTTCGGTTACCTCACGGTCGGCACGCCTCATCATGCGATGCTTCCCGCAACCGTCCGCTCATCATTACGACGCGTCACCATGGCACGTTCCTCTCTGCTGGATTTACACACCCAGCCTACCGGCTCCCTCGGCCGATGCTGTACACGCCGGAACCATCATCCCACCAAGCATGATCCACCGGCTCCGGCTGCGCAAGACGCTTCGGCCCTTCAGCATTTCAATCGCCTTCAACTCCAAACGTTCACGCTCCTCAGCCAACGCATCGCCAACACGATCAAGCAAACCGCACACGCGAGCCGTGGACTGACATGTCGGAAGACGATGATTTATTGTTGGAAGTCTGAGTCTCATCGCGCTTCTCCTCTTCTCTTACGAGCCGTGCCCCGCGCCGTTACGAGACCTTCGAAAGGCTTGTCGAAGAGACCATATTCGAAGACATCGGCACACTGCACGACCGCTATCAGGAATTCGGCATCTACCCGCTACTGACGCTGCTTGCGTCATTCGCATGAAAAAGCTGATCTATAAACAAAGCGGCATCGCATTCCAAACTAGAAAACGGAACCATCAAGCTTGTCGAGCGCCCGCAGCAAAGAATCAACATGACCCTTCGCGCGCACGTTGTACCGAGCGATACGAATCACTCCATCACCATCGATCACGAAAGTCGAACGAATTACACCCTCATAGACCTTGCCGTACAATTTCTTCTCACCATACGCACCATACAAACGATGCACAGTCAAATCAGCATCCGACAACAAAGGAAACGTCAAATGATCGCGCTCGCGGAACCGGACGAGCTTGTCCAGCGGATCCTTTGATATGCCGAGCACAGTGAATCCGCGGGAGCGCAGGCGTGCGAGGTTGTCGCGGAAGTCGCAGGCCTCAGTAGTGCAGCCAGGAGTCATCGCGGCAGGGTAGAAGTATAGGATGATATTCTGGCCGCGCAATGCGGAGAGCGCGATGCTATCGCCGTTGTCGCTGGGAAGTGTGAAGTCCGGGGCCGTCTGCCCCGCTTCGAGTCGTGCAGATGTACGGGAGTCCTGCGCTGCTGGGGTTGCTGGCGAATTGATGTCGGACATGATTGCTCCTTACCGTTCTTCGGACTTCGTGCCGATACAAAGCGCGAATAGGTGTCATCATACCCGCCTTACGTGCGCGCGGCTTGCTTGACTCGTTGCGCGACGATCTATTTTTCTCGTTCCAAAGCAAGCGCGGTATCGAATATTTCGATGTGAGCGGAACGGTTTTGTTTGTGCATGGGCTATTATTGGGATGACAAGTTTTGTGCCATTCCCCAAACCGGCTTGCTGTCGGTCGGGGCGGCGGAAGGCTTGCGAGAGGTCACTGCCGGATACCTCCGCCACGTCGGAGACGTGGAAACCGTAAGGGAGGCGTAGCATACCACCCGTGCGAAACCGTTGGAAAGCGGAAGGGTGAGCGAAACGTCCCGCGAGAGCGTGGCGAACCGCCCAAGCAGTGGGCGTCAGACCCGTCAAGGGAACAGATCCGAAAAGATCTGTTCCCTTCTTTTTATTCGGAGGGCAATGATGGCTGACCACAGCAAAGAGAAGGCGGAGTGGCTTCGGAAAGTAAGGGACGAAATCCGTCCCGCATATGCCCGGTTGTTTTCCTCGGGACGGTTGATTCTTCAATGTGATGACGGTAGCGAAGTTGCCATCAGGTTTACTAAAGGCGTTTTGCCATCTATGTGGGTTTGAATACTACATGGACTTCCATAAGGGACGTCGTGCCCGGCAATCGGATTTCTATGACGACATCATACGAAGGAATTTTACGGCGAAGCGCGTGGACTACACCCATAGACATAGCGACAGGAACACGTCATACGAAAAGCGGCGGAGTCATACAAAATCAAAACTGGATATAGCAGGTGAGGCCTTCAACCATGTGGCGAGTGCTGCCTATGTGGTGGAATCTGCGAAAAGTGGCTTGATTTTATTTGCTGGTGATGAGCGGTGGGCGTTGGGCTTGTCGGAACAGGTGAACAAGAAAGATGAGCGGACGGGTGATTACATTCCTGCATCTCTTGTGAATGAGAGTGTTCTTTCCGAGAGCATCCACAGGCGGGGTACGCGTGTGAGAAGCGTCGTATCAGCAAGATGGGAGTGATTCCGGAAACCGTTTGCTTGGTCTGTAGTCGTAGGCTTCGGCAACATAGCAGTGATTGTTGTTGCAGGATAAGAACAGGATGATGTTCCGGTTGCGGATGACAGCTCGTATCATTCTTCGGGTTTTCTCGATGTGTAGGTTTTGTGATTGCGGCCAAGTGGGCGTTCTCTTGGCCGCAATCATGGTTGGAAAGAGGTTGAGCGATGACTTGTGGCATAGCTGAGATGCCTCCGTACAAGTCCGCGAATCTGCCATGCATAAGCGAGATGAGGACAATGCACATCGAGGTGATGATGTTTTGTCTTTGCCGACGTGCTGGGCATCCCTGTCGAAAACGTCGCAGTAAACGAGTTCGGCGGCCTTGGCGGCGCGATGTGCTCCGCCGTGGGAACCGGCTTGTACAAGGATTCCCAAGAAGCGTTCGTGATTGCTGTAGCGAGGATGGATTCGGGCCACACGAATCACTCCATCACCATCGATCACGAAAGTCGAACGAATCACACCCTCATAGACCTTGCCGTATAATTTCTTCTCACCATACGCACCATACAAACGATGCACAGTCAGATCGGCATCCGACAACAACGGAAACGTCAAATGCTGTCGGGCTACTGGCGAATTGATGCCGACGTGATTGCTTCTTACGGTTCTTCGGACTTCGTGCCGATATAAAGCGCGAATAGGCGCCTGTTGAGGTCGGTCGGAGGGCTGTGAGCCACGGCCGGCCTCAACGTGCTAGATGGTTGTTAGAGGTTAGAAGACGCTGTAGCCGCCATCTACGCGAATATCAGTGCCAGTAACGTACGAGGAGGCGTCGCTGGCGAGGAAGAGTACCGTGCTGGCAATCTCGTCATTCGTGCCGAAACGGTGCATTGGCACGACTTCGAGCATGGCGTCGTGGCCAGGCATGTCGATACGGCCATTGAAAATTCCAGACCACACGTATCCGGGGGAGATGGTGTTGGAACGGATGCCGTCCTTGGCGAGCGCGGCAGCAAGGTAACGTGAGTGTTCCATGATGGCCGCTTTGGTGGCGCCATACGCGTTCACCGGCGTCGGACTTCCCATCATATAGTTCGCGTTATGTCCGGACAGGGAGGCTGTGAAGATCAGTGAGCCGCCATGACCGTGTTCGCGCATGATTTCATGCGCGATGCGGCCGGTACGGTAGGTGCCGTTGAGGTTGATGTTGATGGTGCGCGTCCATACTTCTTCGGTGGCGTCTTGGTCATCTCCCGGTACGTTGACTCCGGCGTTGAGGAACGCGAAGTCGACGGTGCCCAGCTGTTCCACCAATTGCGTTTTGAGTTCGGCTACTTGTTCGACGTTGGTGACGTCGCAGGTGAGCGCGATGACGTTGGTGCCGAAACGTTCGCTCATGTCTTTCGCCAGTTCGGTGAGCTTGTCTTCTTGGTGGGCAGGTCGACTAGTGCGACGTCTGCTCCGGCTTGGGCGAGTGCGGCTGCGGCGTTGCGTCCTAGACCGCCTGCGGCTCCGGTGACGAAGCCTTTGCGGCCGCGCATTGAGAATTTATCGAGTATCGAGTAGTTTGAATCCTTCCATTTGTCGAGGGGATAACGTTCTCGAAGATTTGTTCGACGGTTTTCTCTGGAATCTTTGATGATTCGTCTGCCATGTTTCGCTCCTTTGCGTGATGGTGACCGCTTTTTTGGATGCGTCCGCGCATCATGTTTTGCGCATCTATGGACCATGTTTGCGGTTGCCTATGCTCGTGCCTGCGGTCGTTCGGCGTTCGTGCCGAACCAATTCGAGTGTAGCAAATAAAACGATGGCGATGCTGTCAGTATTTGTCAGGTAAAACGTAGTGAGGAAGCCGTAGAGTCAAGACCAGAAGATGGTTGGCGATCAAAAGGGGGGTGGTGATGGCGGATTTGAAAATGTTTTCCAAACCCGTGGTGTTCACGGATTTCGATGGGGTGCTCAACGCATTCCCGAATGACAAGCTTCTGCGCAGGGGCGGCGTGAACAAGGTCATGACCTGGGCGAAGCCCGACAGTCCCTACGTGAAAATGTATGATCCGGAAAAAGCGTTCCACTTGGACGGCAACGAAAAAGCCCACACGCCCGTAGGATCATGGCGTATTCATTGGTCCAGCGAACTGTCCGACGCGATGTATGCGTTGGCGGTCGACGGTATCGTGGAATTGTGGTGGCTGTCCACCTGGCAGCCGTACTGCAATCAGATCCTCGACCTGATGCTCGGCTGGGATCCCATGCTGGTCGATGTCGTCACCTGGTATGATCCCGTCACCAAATGGGGACGTGAGACGGGCAAATGGCAGACCATCCAACGACGCGTACGCATCGAATGCGAAGAGAATGAACCCGCGCCGATCGTATGGATCGACGATGATGAATGCTTCGAACAGCGCGCGCAGCTCTTGGAGGAACTCCAGCCGAAAGCGCCGGTGCTTATGGTCCGTCCGGACTATCGTATCGGCATCAGCCGTCGCCAGTGGAAGCTGATCGATACGTTCGTGCACCATCCCGAACAGTTCGACACGGTCACGTTCGACATGGAACCAACCTGCAGGATATACGACATCCACCATGCTTCTAGCCTAAATGAATTACCATGGGAGGATAGTCGAGCGGAACGAGATGAGGATCTGGAATTCGCCAAGCTCATCGACACGAAGGCCCAGCCGTTGTTCGATGAGGAGTATCAGTAGCGCGAACGGCTTCTATGGGGCGAGTAACGGTCCGACTATGTTGCCGTGGTTTCTCCTTCCGAACGTGACATGAACCGAATGTGCATTGAGATGTGCAATTCATGCACATTGCGGTCGCCGGCCGTTCACCTTCATGTAAGAAGGAATCAGCCTTCGGGCTTTAGCATGAGTTGCAATGGCGCGTATTGGATGCGCGCGTACGAGGAAGTGAGAACTGCTTACATGCGTGTGTTCGATTTCGACGGAACCATCTATGACGGAGAAAGCCTGTTCGACCTGTACCTGTTTTCGGCCAAATACAATCCGAAGGTATTGCGGTACATCGCCCCGGTACTGCGCTATGCCATCAAATACAAGCTCGGACGAGTCACGCTCGACCAAATGGAATACGGTGTGGGCAAACTATGCCACGGATATTTAAGCGAACTTGCCGAATCGTTGGAATTCGAAGAATTGGTCAACACCTTCTGGGATCAGAACATGAAGCGCATCAAACCCTGGTATGAGCCACGCGAAGACGATGTGATCCTCACCGCCTCGTTCGACATCACCGTGGGCGAGGCCTGCCGCAGGCTTGGCGTGCAACATTTGGTCTCGTCCACCATCGACGGCAACACGTTGAACGTAAACTACCTCAACTTCAACACCAACAAGCCCAAACGATTCTGCGAACTCTACGGAGACAACGTTCGAGTGGACGAATTCTACACAGACAGCCGATTCGACCAGCCCATGATCGACATGGCCCGACGTGCCTACATGGTTAAAGGCAACAAAATCCACCAAGTCAAATAGCCGGAAAGGCTGGAACGGAATACGGCGGCATGGGCTGATTCTTGCGTGTCCTTCAGTGGGGATGCCTTGCGTGGGCCAAGATGGGCGCCGGTTGTTCGGATTGCCGCATATAGGGAAAATGCAATCGAATGCAAAAACTAGGGCGACACGCGCTTGTAGGGGATTGATCCCGCGGAAGAAAAGTGGGATGATTGCTCGCAAAACAAAAGGGCAGGGCACGAAGCCATTCAGGATTCCATCGAATGTGGGCCGGAGCTTTTTCCCTTCAAGACCAAAGGCATTCTGCTTGTCTCGTCGAGATACGAAAACCTCGATAGGGACCGGGTGCGCATACATTTCGACAGCAGGAACATCGAAGGAATCCTCGATGGCGGGCACAATACCCTCGTCATCGGACTGCTGATCCTGAAGCGTGCCTTGGACTTCACCGGAGGGAAACTGCCTCGCGGCCAAAAGACGTGAGGCATATTCAAGGCTTTCTGGACGCAATACCGGTCCAATATCGACGAATATCAGAAAGCCGTCCGCAAAGACGAAGATGGGACTGCGCCCGAAACGACAGCCGAAGGAGACCTATCCTTTTATGTTCCAATGGAACTCATCGTCCCGACTGATCCGGACGACAGGATGTGCGTGACGGAATTCCGCAACAATCTATTGGAAATCTGCGAAGCGAGAAACAACAACGCACAGCTGACCACAGGAACAAAAGCCAACCAAAAAGGATACTTCGACACACTCTCACAACAACTACGCCTCCAAAACAAACAAATCGCCGACCGAGTGGAAAGGAAAAGCAACGACGGAGGAGGCACACACCCATACAGAACCTAATAGCACTCACATGGATCCCACTCACCCTAATCCCGCCAGTCTCCGACGCAAACACCCTACAATGGAAAACAAGCCCACAAAACTTCGTCGAACAACACTTCGACGAAATCATGCGCCAATACTACATGAACCTGACAGCATGCCAATACGATCCACAAAAAGTCGGCAAAATGCCAAGCAGTTACAGCACGGCCCGCAACGCATACAAAATAGCGCTCGCAGGTATTGGCGGGTAAAGCCTTGTGGATTATGAAGGGGGTAAATATGGAATGCTGCATGAGCCGAAGCAAGGTGTCTACATGCTGAAGGTGAAAGAAGTATCCGGTATGAAGACCACCCGCCGCGAGAGCGGGCAATATGCAAGAAAAGGACGTTAACACGCGCGACGAATATGATTTTAGCGACGCGAAGGCGAACCCCTATGCCGTTACGGCCCGCAGGCCGGTGACCATGAACCTCGCGGGGCAAGCGATCGAATACTTCAAAGACATGTCCAAGGAGACGGCACTCCATATCAGAACCTCATCAATCTGTATTTGGTGCAATGCGCCCGGGAACATAAGAAGCTCGAATTCGTCTGAGCGAGGCCGTTCGCCGACGTCGGACCGACCGAACCGCGGATCGTCCCCCGCGATCTGGCACTGGCGTTCGGATCCGGTCGAACTTGCCCCTTCAGCCCGTTTTGCCGCCGTACAGCAGTCCGCCAGCTCAGCCGCCCACGCACATGTAGACCAGCCATCTGGCAGGGGATAATAGGAACCCGTCGAACCCGTCCTCCACCCAGCCACGCTCCTAGAGCGAGTACGGAAAGAAACTCGTATCGTGAGATGTTGGAGACACGGTACGAGTTACAACCGTTTTCAGCGCCCAGTTAGGAAGGTGGGATATCGGGCAATGATTTCATCGAGCTGCTCTTCAGTGGACGTGGCCGCACCATGCACGAGGAACGGTTCACGATAGGAGGCGTGTACATAACGAGACATGGCTCATACGGCGACAGCAACTCTTCCATAGTTCTCGCCTGACTACCATCATGCGTATAGCATTCAGCCGGTGCACCAGTGGAAACAGCCACCATGATCTCCTTGCCCTCCAACGCATAATCACCATAAGCCCAGCCGATATTCAACACGTCATCCTCCCACTGCTTAAGCAGTGCCGGAGCGGAATACCAGTAAAACGGGAACTGCAACACAATGCGGTCATGCTCCTGCAGCAACGCATGCTCACGTTCCACATCAATTTTGAAATCCGGATAGGCGGCATACTCATCCACCACAGTCACGCCATCGACCTTTCCGGCCACATCCATCAGCTTACGATTAACGTGGGAATCCTCCACATGCGGATGAAACACCAACACCAACGTCTTCATAAGTCGCCTCCTGACAACGGCCGTTCTACGTTACCCGCCATAATAACCCCAATCGCAATCGCAAATACGAAACACAACCGTTCAGCCCACGGCTCAAAAACGCAAGTAAACTCCCACTCACTTCCGTAATCCGAAATCCGGCAACGAAGTTTCGAACAAGCAAGTCAGAAACTTCACACCATCATCCAACAACTACCGCGAAACACGTCTCACACACAACCAATAAATCAACCAAGCAACAGGAACCGTCAACATAAACACCGGATAAAACCACACAACCGGCAAACGCCATACACCAAACCACCCACAAACGGACCAACCGACATACCCAAATCAATACCCGCATAATACGTACTATTCGCAATGCCACTGCGCTCGCGGCCGGCGATCACTACGGCCTGCGCCTGCGTGACTGAACTCATCAAGCCATATCCGACGGCGGTGAAAAACGCAGCCAACAACAGCATCCAATCGTTGAACAGGAACGTCATACACGCGAGCATCGCCAGCATGCCCAATGAGCAGAGCGTAAGCCAAGAACGGAAGCCCTTACTGTCGAATAGGTCACGCAACACCAGCCTCAACACCAATAACGTGACCGCATAGAACATGAAAAACAGGTCGGCCGACACCGGCAGATGACGTGCCTCGACATAGTTCGTTATGAATGATTGGTTCGCGAAATACGCTATGGCGAACATCATGAACGTCAACGACAACGGCACACGCGTGGTTCCAAAATCGAACGGATCGAAAGATGATGTTTTTTGGTTGCGCCAGCAGAACCGTCAATGTCTACGGCAAGGGAGGGATTCTCCGTTGTGGAAGGCTGCTTTTTGCGTACCGGCTGTCCGCCATTCTTCACCATTAACGTGGCAATCAGCATGATCACCGCCAATATCAGCGAACTTAAAAACGTCAGTCGGTAGCCGATGTACTTCTGCGCGCGAATACCCAATGCCGGGCCGACCGCCATGGCTAGCGCGTTCATTGTGCCGTACAACCCCATGCCGGCACCCATATGGCGAATCGGCAGCAGAAGCGACATCCACGTGGCCAAGCAGACCGAACAGCATGCGAAACCGACACCGTTGATCACACGCGCCATGATGAGCATGATGGGGGAGTTCGCGAAATAGTACAGCAGTCCCGCGGTGAAATAAAGCACTGTGCCGGCCGTTACAAGCGTACGTTTGCTGGTTCTGTCGGAAAGATTGCCTGCGGATCGGGCGGCAGAACAATGAGGTGAAACTCATCGACCCTGCCACCACCCCCATCAACATGCCGGACGCGCCTAACGATTCCGCGTATCCGGCGACAATCGGATTGGCAAGCATATTGCTCGACATGAAACAGAAGGTCGCGAGCATGACCAACGCCATGTCACGGGTGATGAGACGATCATGCTTACGTTGTAGCTGCTTCGGCTTGTTTGATTGTTGTGCCGGTTGTTCCTGCTGCATTGATTCAGATGCGGATGTCGTCGGTAATGTCATGCTGGGTTCGCCTCCGAACATGCAACTGTAGCAGTCTTGACGAAAAACGGCCGTCCACATATTGCGGACGGCCGATAATGACGAACTAACGGTTCGAAGACGTGCTTCGTTTACAGGGTTTTGGCGGCCTGCTCGACGAAGTCTTCCATACCGTCGATGTCAACGAAATGGTCGAAACGCACGTTGGCGGTTTCCAATCCGCGCAATGCGGCTGGGGCAGTGGTGCCGGTCGCTTCGGCAAGCACGTCCATGCATTCAAAATCCGTACCGGAAGCGTCCAATCCCAAGGACTCGTTGACCACACGCGGGAACTTGTACGGGCTGGCGGTGCTCAACAGCACGCGCGGCGTCAGCGGATCGCGAGGCATCTGCTGCATTACGTAATAGCCGCACGCGGTGTGCGGGTCGATCACGTAATGGTTCTTGTTCCAGCAATCCGCGATCATCTCACGCACCTGATCCTCATCGGCCCAGCCAGTGCCGAACAGGGAACGGATCTTAGCCAGCATCGGTTCGGGAACCTCATAGGCGCCCCACTGGTTCAGATCGTTCATCAGCATGGCGATCAGACGAGTGTCCTTGTCGGACATGTAATACAGCATGCGCTCCAGATTCGAGGAAATGAGAATATCCATCGACGGGGAAATCGTCTGATAGAACGGACGCTGACGGTTATACGTGCCGGAAGTCAGGAAATCGAACAGCACATTGTTCTTATCGGACGCAACAACCAGATGCTTGACCGGCAGGCCCAGCAACTTCGCATAATATCCGGCGAGAATATCACCGAAATTACCGGTCGGCACCACGAACTCGACCTCATCGCCAACATTGATGACCTGCTGTTCGAGTAGCTGCGCGTAAGCGGAGAAATAGTAGACGACCTGCGGCACCAAACGCCCCACATTAATCGAATTTGCGGAAGACAGTACCACATGCGAGTCGGACGCCAAGCGGTTGGCAAGCTCGCGGTCGCCGAAAATGCGCTTGACCGCGGATTGTGCGTCATCGAAATTGCCCTTGACCGCGCACACGTTCACATTCGAACCGGTCTGCGTGCTCATCTGCAGTTCCTGCACTTGGCTGACCTTGCCTTCCGGATAGAACACGGTGATGCCCGTGCCCTCGGCATCCGCGAAACCAGCGAGTGCTGCCTTGCCGGTGTCTCCGGAAGTGGCGGTCACGATCATGATTTTCTCGTTGTCGTCGCCATCGGTCGGGGTGGTGCGTGCCATGAAACGCGGCAGGATTTGCAATGCGACGTCCTTGAATGCGGAGGTCGGACCGTTGAATAGTTCCATCACGTAGTCATCGCCGAGCGGCTTGACCGGGGTGATCTTTTCGTCGGACCACTGCGCACCGTATGCCTCGCTGATGCATGCTTTGAGTTCAGTTTCGGTGAAGTCGGGCAGCAACACGCTCAGCACGTCGAATGCGATCTGCTGGTAGGACTTGCCTGCGAGGGATGCGATGTCCACGTGGGTTTCGCCCAGTGAGTCGGTTACGAACAGGCCTCCATCGTCGGCGATGCCTTTGCGGATGGCCTGCTTGGAGGTGAGCGAGTCGGTGGTGCTGCGGGTGCTGTGGAACGTGGTCACTGGATTTCCTTAGCAATAGAACGGGCAATAACGTCAAACAGTATTAAGTGTAGCGTTATGGGCGGGAAGAAACATGCTTGGCGTCCGTGGAATGGGACGACATGCGATTTGCAAATAGGCGATTGTTTCCTTCTTGTTTCGTGATTGCTGCCATGTTTCGAAACGCCCTGTTCTCCCATACGATTTATGCACGTACACTTCATCGTGGAGCCCGCATGCTCGTGCGGCAACGTAGTTATCCTCCAAGCCAAGGAGAGTTCAATGACCGCATCACCTCTCGCGCAAACCCCGAACGACATGTTCAATGCACCCATTGCCGAAGCAGACCCCGAAATCGCCGAAGTGCTTAACGCCGAACTGTCCCGACAGCAAAACGGCTTGGAAATGATCGCCTCCGAAAACTTCGTGCCGCGTGCAGTGCTTCAGGCACAAGGCTCCGTGCTGACCAACAAGTATGCCGAAGCTATCCGGGACGCCGCTACTACGGCGGCTGCGAGCAAGTCGACAAGATCGAAACCATCGCCCGCGAACGCGCCAAGAGCCTGTTCGGCGCCGAATACGTCAACGTGCAGCCCCACTCCGGCGCCGCAGGCCAACGCAGCCGTCTACCCAGGCGCCTCGTCAAGCCGGGTGACACCGTCGCTCGGCCTCGCACTCGACCATCGGCCGGACACCTTACCCACGGTATGAAG
>ENA-OQIR01000335-OQIR01000335.1-human-gut-metagenome-genome-assembly--contig:-NODE-335-length-21437-cov-1.718630_pt1 | contig 21437 bp, 34 predicted proteins | sample MGYA00242580_ERZ504745 | MGnify/ENA primary metagenome ERZ504745 (study PRJEB26092, sample SAMD00036214) | human gut metagenome | host: Homo sapiens | study: EMG produced TPA metagenomics assembly of... | reverse complement strand
ACAGGCCGGTGCTCCAGATATCCAAACAGGATAAGATAGCAACGAAATAGATCGCTATGATAAAACCGTGCCTGTATTTTTTATCTTACTCAACATTTTGCCGCTCCTTTTCTTGAGGTATGGCTGATGTCAGCCTTAAGCTTCTTTTTTGTTAAGTATCTACCTGCTACTATAACACAGGCATTATGATTTTTAAAGGTTTCTTTTCAATGGTCACAGAAAATTCACGCTGGATTCCGCCGGATTCTCCGTCTTTATGCACAGGAAGGGAATGGGCACTTGTAATATGTACGTTCCTGCACTGTAAAATATGTACACCGCGAATGCGGGTATGTTTTCCCCAGAGAGCGCTCGGCAGGCAGAACAGCATTTTCAGCTTGGAGATTCCTTCAATAACGATCACATCCAGTAAACCATCCTCCGGACTGGCGTTCGGACAGAATTTAAAGCCTCCGCCTTCATATTTCTGGTTCATTACAGCCGCAAACCAGGTCCTGCTGAAGGTTTGTGGCTTGTTCCCGTCAAGCGTTAACGTGATCGGGGACGGGGTGAGGAAAAGAAATTGTTTCAGTGCCACCATAAGGTAAATGAGTTTACCCATATGGAGACGGTTGAGAAATTTTTTGCCAGGTGTGATCAGAACTTCCTGACAGATTGCTGCATCGTAGCCTATTCCTGCACTGATGCCGAAACGGTAGGAATGGCTGCCAAGATGTAGTACAGGAACATCCATGGAAATGGTCCGTCTGTTTTCAAGGATAGAGCGAAGCGCTTCAAAAGGATCAAAGGGCAGGCCCATACTGCGGCAGAAATCGTTGCCGGACCCGACCGGAATAAATCCAAAAACAACCGAAGACAGATCAATGATCCCGGTAAGTACTTCGTAAATAGTGCCGTCACCACCTACAGTTACCAGAGTTACCGGATCCTCCGGTGTTCCGGCGGCACTGATCCTCTGTGCCAGTACTGTGGCGTGTCCCACATATTCTGTGAGAAAATACTGATATGAGATCCCCTGACTTTCCATGATGCTGCGAAGCCGGTTCCAGACATTACGCCCCTCACCGGATCTTGAATTGGGATTCACAATAAAAGAATACATAATAAAAAACCTCCAAACAACTCTCTGCTTTATCATAACATTGACGTTTGGCTTTTACAAATTAAAATTTCTTAAGGATTTCTATATTTTACATAAACTTAACCTTTTTTCTATGCTGGATTTTACGAATGCACCTTATACTTGCACGTATCAGATGAAAAATGAAGCTGGAGGAAAATTATGATATATCTTGTGGAAGATGATGAAAGTATCCGTGAACTTGTTGTATATACATTAAACAGTCAGGGACTGGAGGCACAGGGTTTTGAAAGGCCGTCACTTTTCTGGAAAGCGCTGGAAAAAGAACTGCCTTCACTGGTGCTTCTGGACATTATGCTTCCGGAGGAAGACGGACTGTCTATTTTAAAAAAATCCGTATCCGTCCGGATGTACGGAAACTTCCGGTGATCATGCTTACTGCAAAAGGAAGCGAGTTTGATACCGTGGTAGGTCTGGACAGCGGTGCAGATGATTATATTCCGAAGCCATTTCGTATGATGGAGCTGATCTCCAGGGTACGTGCCCTTCTTCGGAGATCAGAGGACAATGGCGCAGAGGAGTATCGTATGGAAAATCTTTATGTATGTCCGGGAAGACATGAGGTAACTGTTGATCAGGAGCCTGTGAATCTGACACTGAAAGAATACGAGATGCTTTGTCTCCTTCTGAAAAACAGTGGTACGGTTCTTTCCAGAACACAGCTTTTAAATCAGATCTGGGGATATGAATTCGACGGAGAAAGCAGAACCGTAGATGTACATATCCGTACCCTTCGCCAGAAGCTTGGCCCGGCAGGAGATCTGGTGGAAACAGTTCGTGGAGTGGGCTATAAGATCAGCGGAAAATGTGCATGAACAGCTGCTGAGAATAATATGAAATTAAAGAGCATTTCGACGGAAAAAGGCTTCGGCCCTTTTCTGGACGAAGTGCTTTTTTCATGCTATAATAGTTGAACCCCGGAGCTCTGAAAAACAGGCTCCAAAGAGTAAGAGGTGAAAGAAAAAAATATGAAATCATTAGTAATTGCGGAGAAGCCATCAGTTGCCAGAGACATTGCCAGAGTCCTCCACTGCAGTCAGAAGGGGAACGGAACCCTGGAAGGAAAAGACTATGTAGTGACCTGGGCCCTGGGACATCTGGTAACACTGGCAGATCCGGAAGAATACGATAAAAAATATACCAAATGGGAGCTTTCCACGCTCCCCATGATGCCGGAGAAAATGAAACTGGTGGTGATACGCCAGACCTCCAAGCAGTACAATGCGGTGAAAACCCAGCTTTACAGGAAGGATATCGGAGAGATCATCATTGCCACAGATGCCGGACGTGAGGGAGAACTGGTAGCAAGGTGGATCCTTGCAAAGGCAGACTGCCATAAACCTATTAAGCGTCTGTGGATCTCATCAGTAACGGACAAAGCGATCCGCGACGGCTTTGCCCACCTTAAAAACGGCCATGATTATGATGATCTTTACCGTGCGGCACAGGCCAGGGCGGAGGCGGACTGGCTGGTGGGAATGAACGGGACCAGAGCACTGACCTGTAAATATAATGCCCAGCTTTCCTGCGGTACGTGTGCAGACTCCCACCCTTGCCATGATCGCAAGAAGAGAAGCAGGAGATCAGGGAATTTAAGCCGGAGGATTATTACGGGATCACTCTGCAGGCAGGAAATGTACGCTGGACCTGGCGTGACGGAAAAAGTGGGAGCTCCGTACCTTTAAGAAGGAGCGTGCCCAGGAGATACAGACAAAGGCAGGAAAAAGCAGCCTTACTATAACAAAGGTTTCCAGAAAGCCGAAGAAAACCTATGCACCGGGGCTTTATGACCTGACCACTCTTCAGAGAGAAGCCAATCAGAAATACGGCTTTTCTGCAAAGGAAACTCTGAATATCATGCAGAGGCTCTATGAGAATCACAAAGTCCTTACCTACCAAGAACGGATTCCAGATATATAGGAAAAGATGTAGTTCCTACCATTAAAGAACGTCTTCAGGCTTGTGGAACCGGCCCTTATCGGAAACTTGCCGGTGCGCTGGCCAATAAACCGATCCAGACCAGTGCAGGCTTTGTGGATGACAAAAAAGTCAGTGACCATCATGCCATCATTCCTACAGAACAGTTTGTACAGCTGGATCATATGACCAATGAGGAACGGAAGATTTACGATATGGTAGTACGCCGTTTTCTGAGTGTGTTGTATCCGCCGGCTGTATATGAGCAGGTAAACATGGAAGGAACTGCAGCAGGAGAAACTTTCGCTGCAAGCGGACGTATTGTAAAAAGTGCAGGGTGGAGAGAAGTTTATGAAGGCGGCTGGCAGGATGATGAAGAAGAGGAATCCGGTGATAAGCTGAAAGACCAGAAGCTTCCGGAGCTTACGGAAGGTCAGATACTTACTGTGGAAGGCGCTGCTCTTACAGCAGGCAAAACAAAACCTCCTGCAAGATTTACAGAGGCCACGCTGCTGGGAGCCATGGAGAATCCGATCCACTTTATGGAAAGCCATGACAAAAAAGCAGTGAAAACACTGGGCGAAACCGGAGGTCTTGGAACGGTGGCCACAAGAGCCGATATTATTGAAAAGCTTTTCAACAGCTTTATGATGGAAAAAAGAGGCAATGAGATCTACATTACCTCCAAGGCGAAACAGCTTCTGGAGCTGGTTCCGGAAGAACTGAAAAAGCCGGAGCTTACCGCAGACTGGGAGATGAAGCTCAGTGATATTGCAAACGGAAAGCTCCGTCAGGATAAGTTCCTCACAGGAATCCGTGAATATGCCTGCGAGATCGTAAATGAGATCAAAAGCGGACAGGGAACCTTCCGCCATGACAATATGACAAACAAGAAATGCCCTAACTGCGGCAAACATCTCCTGGCAGTCAATGGAAAGAATGCAAAAATGCTGGTGTGTGAGGACCGGGAATGCGGATACAGAGAGACAGTATCCAGAGCCACCAATGCGCGCTGTCCGAAATGCCATAAGCGTATGGAGATGCTTCTGAAGGGAAAGGAAGAGACCTTTGTATGTCAGTGTGGCTATAAAGAAAAGCTTTCATCCTCCAGCAAGACGAGCCAAAGAGGGTGCAGGAGTAAATAAGCGTGATGTGCAGCGTTATCTTAAGAAACAGCAGAAAGAGGCCAATGAGCCGGTGAACAATGCATTTGCACAGGCTTTGTCAGGAATTAAACTGGATTAAATAAATTGTCTGTCCGAATATCCGGGGTTCGATGAGAGGAAGACCGGATGCAGATACGTCGGTCGGAGAAATGTGTCTGGCAGAACAGGACAGCAGAAAGAGAGGAAAACGATATGGGATTACAGGATGATAGAATGTCAGGAAATATTCAGGATATCGCAAGACTGATCACAAGACTTCTTCTTAAGGGAGATATGCCGCAGTATACCCTTCCCGCAGCAGAGGCAGATTATACAGAGGCAGACCGGCTTTTTAAGAAGGTTATCGGACTTGCTGATGAGGGTGACATCAACGGAGCGGAAAATGAGCTGCTTATGAATATGGAGGACGATGATCCGGATTATCTGGAGCTTGCCCTTACCTTTTATCTGTATCTCAATGATATGGACGTAGATTACCTGGATGATCACGATTATTCCAGGGAGGAGATCCTGGACGGGTTGAAAAGCCTGGCTGAGGACTGGGGAGTCACAGGACTGGAGCACTTGTCTGATGCGGCGGGAGGTTACCCTGGAGGAAATTTCCGACGGCCGTTTATATGAGGCAAATGACATGGTAAAGGCAGACTGTCAGGACTGTAAGGGCTGTTTTGACTGCTGTACGGGAATGGGAGATTCTGTTGTACTGGATCCGCTGGATGTATGGCGGTTAAGCCAGGGACTTCATTTAAGTGTGGACCAGCTTCTTGCCGGAAAATAGAGCTTGGCGTCACAGACGGAAATATCCTGCCGCATCTTAGGATGACAGGGGCAGAGGAACGATGCGTATTTCTGAATGGCAGCGGAAGATGCTCCATCCACAGCTTCCGTCCGGGCTTCTGCCGTTTGTTCCCACTGGAAGATACTATGAGGACGGTGGTTTTAAATACATCCTTCAGATCCACGAGTGCAAAAAGACCAGCCGCAGTAAGATCAAGGTCCGGAAATGTAGATACTCCGGATTTTCGAAATTACGAAAAATTTGTCTGTGACTGGCATTATTTTCTTCTGGATGTCCAGGCGGTTCTCTATGAGAGCGAGGACAGTGATCTGATTCGAAATCTGAACATGTATGTGGTGAACCAGTTTTACAGGAAGCCTTATGATGAGAAGCGGGATTTTTTATGAGCAGTTTTATGAGAGACTTGCGGATGGAAAAGAGCTCCTGAGTCTTGGGGTGTGAAACAGACCAGGCAGCGAGTTAGCTGAGCTTACCTGCCTGAAAGTCTCTCATGCGGAGGGAAGAAAGGATTTTTTACATATGAACTTAAATCAGCTCACATATTTTGTGACTCTTGCCCAGATCGAAAATTATACCAGAGCAGCCAAGAGGCTGGACATTACGCAGCCGAGTCTGAGTCATGCGATCTCCAACCTTGAGAAGGAACTGCAGGTTCCCCTTTTTGAGCGCCATGGAAGAAATGTGACCATGACCAAATACGGGGAAATGTTTCTGAAGTATGTGCAGGACTCCTTACATATACTGAATCTTGGTGTGGAGAGGATACAGGAAGCGGCAAGGATTCCGGGAGGAAGTATTTCCATCGGGTATATCCATACCCAGGGACGAAGATTTATCCGGAGCTTGTTCGAGGATTCCTTAATGAACAGGAAGGGAAGAAGATTGATTTCCGTTTTCAGAATGCAGCTACAGGAAGTCTGATCCGTGGTCTGAAGGAAGAGAAATTCGATGTGATCTTCTGTTCCAGGGCAGAGGGAGAGAAGGAGATCAGCTTTGTGCCGGTGTCAGAAGAAAAGCTGGTGGCTGTAGTGCCTGAGAACCATGCTCTTGCAGACAGAAATTCAGTGACCATAAAAGAACTGGGGCAGTATCCGCAGGTGACCTTTACCCCTGCAAGCGGATTGTATTTCGTGATCCGGGAGCTTTTCGAAAAAGAAGGACTTTCACCGGAGACGGCCTTTGAGGTAGAAGAGGATGGTGCACTGGCAGGTATGGTGGCGGAGGAATTTGGTGTTGGCATTGTGCCGGATGTACCGGTGATCCATACACTTCCTGTGAAAATCTTAAATATCGAGAATCTTCACTGCCGTCGATATATATATATGGGAATGATGAAAAACCGGTATCCAAGTGCGCTTGTGGAGCAGTTCCGGGATTATATATGCAAGCATTACCGGATTTATGAAGTGATACAGTAGAATCCAGGTGATAAAATTTCTGTAAAAAATCTCTGCTTCTGTAATAGGGCGGAGATTTTGATACAGATCCTGGCGTGAATACCTGCGTCAAATTATAAAAATAATCTATAGATCACATGCGTAAATTCAATGAAAGTTTGGGTTGAGATAAAAATGACCAGTTGGTATAATAAGAACAGATGCTTGATTTAAAGTGATAAAGTGATGACGGAAATCCGTGATAAAATGAACGAAGTAAAGGAGACATTATGAATCAGTTAGAAGTATTAAGAGAAAGCCTTGGACAGTGCGATGAGATCATACTGGACGCACTCCTTATGAGAAACAGGATCGTAGAGGACATCATGGTATACAAGGAAGCAAATGATCTTCCGGTACTTCAGCCGGAACAGGAGGCGAAGCAGAAGGGATGGCTGGAAGCCAGAATGGAAGGCAGACGTCATAAGAAAGAGGTCAATGATGTTTTGCAAGTATCATCCAGAACAGTAAGAGAATACAGTCCAGAAATCTTTTCAATTATAATATCTTCCTGATCGGATTTATGGGAGCCGGTAAATCTACGATCTCTGATTATCTGAAGAATGTTCTTGCTATGGATGTTGTGGAGATGGATCAGTGTATCGTGGAGAGACAGGGAATGAGTATTTCCGATATCTTTGAGACCTACGGTGAAGAGTACTTCCGTGAGCTCGAGACAAATCTTCTGATCGAGATGCAGTCCAGATCTAATGTTGTGGTATCCTGTGGCGGTGGTGTTCCGATGCGGGAGCGCAATGTTGTTGAAGATGAAAAAAATGGCCGTGTTGTACTTCTGACTGCAAAGCCGGAAACTATCCTGGAACGTGTAAAGGATAATCATGATCGACCGTTACTTGAGAACAACAAAAATGTTTCATTTATCGCTGACCTGTTGGAAAAACGTCGCGCGAAATATGAGGCAGCAGCAGATATAGTTGTTGAGACAGACGGAAAGAGTGAGCTTGAGATCTGCGAGGAGATGATCCACAGACTTCGTGAGGCAGAGTCAAATAAATAACTGCTGATCATAAAACAGAATAGTTTTACATATAAAAAGGACAGCTGTCCGATAAACCGTACAGAAACAGAACGGAGATCGGGCAGCTGTCCTTTATGTTATAAAAGATCCGGACCATATATTTGCAGATGAACAGATCGTTTAATTGGTCTTATAGAAAATCTCCCTCGAGGTTTCCTCGATCACAAATTTCTTAAAGGACTCCACAACCGGCGGATGGTACACATCCTTCAGCATGGCCATGTAGAAATTCCGCTGCCAGCTTGGAGAGACAAGAGGCAGGATCTTAAGGTTCAGAGAGTGAAGGATAGGGATATCCGGTGCAATGCAGATGCCGAAATCATTGGCAACAAACCCTGCGGCAACCTGATCCTCATCAATCTCAAAAGCCACATCCGGGTACTGGCCGATGCTCTTAAACAACTGGTCAATGATCTGGCGGAGACCGCTTCTCTTCTTGAAGATGATCTGCTTGTATGGAAGCGTTTCCTCCAGATGGATCTCAGATTTCTCAGCAAGAGGGTGTTCCGGCGGAACGATGACGACCAGATCCTGCTTGGCAACCGGAATAAATTCGATCAGTGGTTCGTCGTCAAATTTGGAACAGAAGCCGATATCGTATTTCTTCTCTTTCAGTCCGGTGAGGATATCGCCGGTAAGCACCTTATCACAGAACAGATTGAAATGAATCTGTTTTCCCTTATTGGCATTAAGAAAGCTGCGGATGATCTTTGGCATAAAGTCAACACCCAGAGTTCTGAGAAAAGCCACATCGATCTGTCCTTCTCCCTTTCCTGCAAGCTGGAGACCGTTTACAGAGGAATCCAGCCGGTTCAGGGTTTGTTCCACATCCTCCAGAAAAGACTTGCCATATTTGGTGAGAGAAACATTCCGTCCGTTTTTTTCAAATAATTTCACTCCAAGCTCTTCCTCCAGAGAAGAGATCGCGTGACTTAGGCTGGGCTGTGTGATGGCAGAACATCCGCAGCTTTTGTATAATGTTCCAGATGAGCCAGTGTCACGAAATAGCGAAGATGATACAGATTCATTTTTCGATACTCCTTTCGTAAGTTTATCTGAATGTTTTGCTTCGGACAGATCCCCGGTAAGTCGGACAGACATAAGAGATTTGCCGGGCCGTATGCAGTGACGGCGGCAATACGGCTGAATATGTTTTATATAGTATAACATGATATATTGATAAAATCTATGAATTCTCCTGGTACAATCAATTTGTTTTGTATTTAACAAAGTTATATAATGCTTATAGAAAAAAGATACAAAATAATTAAAAAAAAACAAATAAAATTATTTATATTTTCAGGAGGAATTATCATGTCAAAAGAATTTCCAATCACAATCAGTTCCTGGACACTTGGAGATCAGTGTAAATTTGAGGACCGTGTAAAAGCTGCCAAAGAGGCTGGCTATGAGGGAATCGGTCTGAGAGCAGAAACCTACGTAGATGCCCTGAATGAGGGACTTTTCGACGAGGATATCCTGGCGATCCTGGATAAATATGACATGAAGGTAACAGAGGTTGAGTACATCGTGCAGTGGGCAGAGGAGCATCGCTCCTATGAGCAGAGATACAAAGAACAGCTTTGCTTCCATATGTGTGAATTATTTAACGTAAAAACAGATCAACTGCGGACTGATGGAGAACTATTCCGTAGAGTACACAGCGCAGAAGCTTCGTGAGCTTTGCCACAGAGCAGGCAAATACATCATCGGTGTTGAGCCAATGCCATACAGCGGAATCCCGGATGTAAAAAAAGGCTGGGCTGTTGTAAAAGCTGCTGACTGCGAGAATGCAAAACTGATCCTTGATACATGGCACTGGGTAAGAGCAAACCAGCCGATCGAGCTTTCCGTACTTGAGGGAATCCCGGCAGACAAGATCGTATCCATCCAGATCAATGATGTATGGGAAAGACCATATGCAACAACGATCTTAAGAGATGAGTCCATGCATGACCGTCTTGCTCCTGGAACAGGAATCGGAACAACAGTACCATTCGTAAAATGATCAAAGAAAAAGGCATTAAGCCAAATGCCATCGGAGTAGAGGTTATCAGCGATGCAAACCTTGAAAAAGGTATCGAGTATGCTGCAAAACATACATATGAGAACACAAAGAAGGTACTGGAAGAGGCTTGGCCGGAAGTACTGTAATTAATATAAGAAACTAATATTTCAGACGAACCCCTGTTTCCGATGTCATACCGGTGACAGGGCGTTCCCGTGAGAGAAAAAAAGATTGTTTCAAAGGAAAGGAGAACGCATATGAAATTCAATGCGATGTTTCAGCCGATCGAGATCGGTCCTATGACAGTAAAGAACCGTTTTGTTGTTCCGCCAATGGGAAACAACTTTGCAAACACAGACGGAACAATGAGTGAGCAGTCCGCTGCATATTACAGAGAAAGAGCAAAAGGCGGATTTGGTCTGATCACCATCGAGGCTACTGTAGTTCACAAAGGCGCAAAGGGCGGCCCGCGTAAACCATGTCTTTATGACGACACTACGATCGAAAGCTTCCGCAAGGTCATCGACGGATGTCATGCAGAAGGAGCAAAGGTGTCCATCCAGCTTCAGAACGCAGGTCCTGAGGGAAATGCAAAGAACGCAGGAGCACCGATCACAGCAGCAACCAGCATTCCGTCTGTATGTGGACGTGATATTCCAAAGCAGCTTACAACTGAGGAAGTTTACGAGCTGATCAAAGGCTACGGTGAGGCAGCAAGAAGAGCAATGGAAGCAGGAGCAGATGCTGTTGAGATCCATATGGCACACGGTTATCTGGTAAGTACCTTCCTTTCTCCGAGAACAAACAAAAGAGTGGATGAGTTTGGCGGATGTTTTGAAAACCGTATGCGTTTCTCCCGTCTGATCATTGAGGAAAGTTAAAAAGCAACACAGGGAAAAATTGCAGTTCTTGCAAGAATCAACTGTGCAGACGAGGTTCCGGGCGGACTTGATGTCCACGACAGTGCAGCGATCGCAGCATATCTGGAAAGCTGTGGACTGGACGGACTTCATGTATCCCGTGCTGTTCATATCAAGGATGAGTTTATGTGGGCACCGACCGTTATCCACGGTGGATTTTCCGCAGCAGAGGTTGAAGAGATCAAACGTGCGGTAAATATCCCGGTGATCACAGTTGGACGTTATACAGAGCCACAGTTCGCAGAGCTGATGGTAAAAGAAGGAAGAGCTGACCTTGTGGCATTCGGGCGTCAGAGCCTTGCAGATCCGGCTATGCCGAAGAAAGCACAGGAAGAGCGTCTTGAGGATATGACTCCTTGTATCGCCTGTCTTCAGGGCTGCGTGGCAAACATGTATGCAGGAAATCCGGTATGCTGTCTGACAAACCCGTTCCTGGGTCATGAGGCAGAGCCGCTTGAGAAAGCTGAGGAGCCGAAGAAGGTTATGGTTATCGGTGGTGGTGTTGCAGGACTTTTGCCGCATTTATCGCAAAGGAGAGAGGCCATGAGGTAACACTTTATGAGGCAGGGGATATTCTCGGCGGGAACATGAGACTTGCCGCATATCCGCCAGGAAAAGGTGACATCACGAACATGATCCGCAGCTACATCCATCGCTGTCAGAAGGATGGCGTTAAGATCGTGATGAACTGTGAGGTAACTCCGGAGCTTATCAAAGAAGAGAAGCCGGACAGCGTGATCATCGCAACCGGTTCCAAGACTTTGATCCTTCCGATCGAGGGAATCGACAATCCGGCTATCATCCACGGCTCTGACCTTCTGGATGGCAAGAGAGCAGCAGGCAAAAAGGTTCTCGTTGTCGGCGGTGGAATGGTTGGATGCGAGACAGCTGCATTCTTAGGCGAGCAGGAGCATGATGTAACTGTTATCGAGTTCCGTGATACTGTAGGTGCAGACGTGATCCATGAGCACAGAGTATATCTGATGAAAGATTTCGAAGACTACGGAATCAAAGAGATCACCGGCGCAAAGGTATGCAAATTCTATGAAGACGGTGTAGAATATGAGACCGCTGACGGAGTACGTCACGAGTCAAGAGGATATGATTCTGTGATCCTTTCCATGGGATTCCGCAACTACAATCCTCTGGAAGAGAAGATCAAAGATCTTGTGCCTGAGACACATGTGATCGGAGATGCTATCCGTGCAAGACGTGCTCTGGATGCAACAAAAGAGGCTTATGAGGTAGCTTCCAGGATCTGATCTGCCAATTTATCCAATAAATCGGACGGTATAAAAATTAAAAAGATGACCCGGCAGACACCAGAGAAGATATATCCGGTGTCTGCCAGGGGAAAATGCAGGAGGTAAAAAGAAATGGAACAGAGAATTAAAGGAACAACAGGTTTACTTGCACTGATCGGAAGCCCTGTGGGACATTCCGGATCCCCGGCTATGTACAATTTCAGCTTCCAGTACCATAACCTGGACTATGCTTACATGGCATTCGATATCAAAGAGGACCAGGTTCCGGCAGCTCTTGACGCAATGCGTCTGTTCAAAATGAGAGGCTGCAATGTAACCATGCCTTGTAAGAACAAAGTAGCTCAGTGTGTAGACGAGCTTTCACCGGCAGCAAAGATCATCGGTGCTGTAAATACCATCGTTAACGAGGATGGAAAGCTTGTAGGACATATCACAGACGGTATCGGTTTTGTCCGCAATTTAAAAGAGCATGGCGTTGATGTAAAAGGCAAAAAGATGGTAGTTCTGGGAGCAGGCGGAGCTGCAACAGCTCTTACTGTACAGTGTGCCCTTGACGGAGCTGCTTCCATCGCAATCTTCAACCCTAATGATCCATTCCTTGAAAGAGCAAAAGGAACAGCTGAGAAACTTGCAAAAGAAGTACCGGACTGCAAAGTAAATGTATACTGCCTTGACGATCAGGACAAACTGAGAGAAGAGATCGCAAACGCTGATATCCTTGCAAACGGAACACTTGCAGGTATGAAACCACATGACGACCTTACTCTTGTTGACAAATCCATGTTCCATAAAGATCTTGTTGTTGCTGACTGCGTATACAATCCGGCAGAAACAAGAATGGTAAAAGAGGCAAAAGAGGCAGGCGTAAAACTTGCAGTAGGCGGAAAAGGAATGCTTCTGTGGCAGGGTGCAGCATCTTACAAGCTTTATACAGGTCTTGAGATGCCGACAGCTGAGTACCAGAAATTCCAGGCTGAGAACGAAGGGAAATAAGAAAAATGAGCCAGACAGGTAAGAAAAATTTAGTAATTACTTCTATTGCGCTGTACTTTACATATTTCATTCACGGAATCGGTGCTTCCATCATGGGTCAGTACAAACCGGAGTTTGCAGCTCACTGGGGAGCCAAGGCCTTAAGTGACGGAACTATGGATGTCAGCATGGTAGTATCTGTAATCGCTGCATTGGGACTTGGAAGACTGATCTCCCTTCCGTTTTCCGGTCCTCTGTCTGATAAATTCGGACGCAGATTAAGCGGAATTATCGGCGTGATCTGTTATACAGCATACTTTATAGGAATCGCATTTGCGCCATCTATGGGAATCGCATATGCATTTGCTATCGTAGGCGGTATCGCAAACTCCTTCCTGGATACCTGCGTAAGCCCTACCTGTATGGAAATCTATGTAAACAATCCTTCTGTAGCGAACCTGTTTACAAAATTCTCCATGTGTATCAGCCAGTTCCTGCTTCCTTTCCTGATCGGATTTGTAGCAGCAGCGAATATGTCTTACAGAACCATCTTTATCGTTGCAGGCGTTGCAATCTTTATTGATGGTATCCTGATCCTGTTCCTGCCATTTCCGGAGAGAAATGCAGCAGGTGCCGGAGCAAAAAAAGAAAAGGCAAAGATCAAGATCACACCGGCCGCTTTTGCAGCTATTCTCATTGGATTTACAAGTTCCTCCACATTTATGCTGTGGCTGAACTGTAACCAGGAGCTTGGAAAGCTTTATAACTTAAGTGATCCGGCCAAGATTCAGTCCTTCTATGCAGTAGGAACTTTTGCAGCGATCCTGTGTTCCTCTGTATTTATCAAAAAAGGACTGAAGGAGATCAATATCCTGATCATTTATCCGCTGATCTCTTTCATCATGCTGGGACTGTGCTACTTTATCCAGAATCCGACCATCTGCCTCATCGGTGGATTTGTGATCGGTTTTGCAGGCGCAGGCGGTGTGCTTCAGCTGGCTGTTTCCACAACTGCGGAATTCTTCCGGAAAACAAGGGAACTGCAACATCCATGGTCATGATCGCATCCAGCGTTGCGAACTACACCATTCTGACACTGGCCGGCTACATTACAAAGACTGCCGGAACCAGTGCTCCGAGAATGATCCTGCTTCTCAACATGGCAGTGACATTCATAGGAATCCTTCTTGCACTGTTCGTTAAGATGAACCGTGGAAAAGAAGCCTGAGAAGAAAAGACGTGAATAACTGTTGCGATTTGGATGAAAATGGCTGAATCGGAGCAAGGCAAAGTTCCAATTCGGGAACAATTCCCGGGTTGGATTTTGCTGTTTCTGAAAATGTTTGTTAATTAACAAACTTCCAGAATAGAAGATATTATATATGTATTAGCAAAAAAAACGACAAAGGAGAATCGTTATGGCACGTGCAGCAAGACAGCGAAGAGAAAACGAACTGCCCTACATTCCGTTTGGGCCATTTCAGATTCGTTTTCCGTTTATTCACTACAAAATTGAGTCCGTAGAGTTTATCCAGGGCCTGATCCTCGGGGTTACGCACTGGCGGCGGTTCCTTATCTGGAACAGTATCTGGGACTGCCTTATGAGCTGGCATGGAGCTGTGTGATCATAGAGACCATGCTGTATATGCTACACAGCTTACTTGGTGATCCGGTTGTACCGGGATGGATCACACCGACCCTTCCGCTGACTATCGTATTCCTGGAAGGCTTCCCTATGGGAAAAGAACGTATCCAGGCAATGATCGCCCTGCAGATGCTGGTTGGTCTTGTGTTCATATTTATGGGCATCACCAAGCTTGCGGATAAATTTGTCCATGCAGTACCAAATTCTGTTAAGGGGGGTATCCTTCTTGCAGCGCCGGTGACGGTTATGGCAGGACAGCTGGGAGAGGGCGGCAACATGCATAAGTATCCGCTGGCGATCGTTGCCGGTGTAGGCCTTCTGATCCTGATCAGCTTTTCAGATAAATATCAGGAGAAGAGAAGGAACAACAAATTCCTGGATCTTGTTGCCAGGTATGGAAATCTTTTTCCGTATCTGATCGCCATGGTGGTAGGTCTTCTTGTAGGAGAGCTGGATGCGCCCGGTTTGGAACTGGGAACCTTTATCAAGATCCCGCAGTTCAAAGAGATCATCTCACAGGTAAGTATCTTTGGTGTGGGAATCCCGCCGGTCTCCATGTTTGTCAAAGCGCTTCCTCTGGCGCTTGTATGCTATGTTATCGCATTTGGTGATTTTGTTACCACAGAGACACTGGTTACAGAGCGCGCCAATCCAGAGATGATGAGTATATTGATTTCAATTCCAGCCGTTCCAACCTGGTCAGCGGAATCAGGAACCTGATCCTTTCCGTCATTGCGCCGTTTCCTCCGCTTTCCGGTCCGTTATGGGTTGGAATGACAGTATCTGTTTCCATCCGTTACAAAGAGGGAAAGAAAGCTATGAAGTCTCTGATCGGCGGTATGGCATCCTTCCGTATTGCAACGTTTTTAAGTGTGCTGATCATTCCGGTTGTAAGTTTCTTCCGTCCGATCTTCGGAGTCGGTTCATCCATTACTTTGATGTTCCAGGCCTTTGTCTGTGCAAGGATCGGTATGGATTACTGCAGAACAGACCGTGACAAGATGATTGCAGGTGTTATGGCAGCTGTGCTTGCAACCCAGGGAACTGCATGGGCATCCGCATGGCCCTGGCTGTAGGCTTCGGTCTGAATATCTTCCTTTCAAACTGGGACCCCAGAAAGAAAGAGGAGAATGCCATCGAGGATAAAAATTGATCAGAGGAATAACAAAGATATAAAAAACAGAAAAAGAAGAAGTGTGCCGGATGGGTCAGAACACTTCTTCTTTTTGTCATGAGATTTGTTGTTTTTAATTATTATTTTAATAGATTTGCTATTATGGGATTAAAATTGCAAAAATTTGTTACATCAATTGGGTTTAAAAATTGGTTTATAATTCACGTTCTGTTACAAAAATCTACTGTAGATCTTTTATGGGAGGTCACAGGATCACAGGCTTTTGTGGATAATGTCAAGAACCTGTTCAAGTTCGTTAACATTGATCTGTCCCGGTGCGGAAGCTTTGGTAGCTGCACCGAAGGTAAGGGCGGAACCGAAGGTTTCGCCGGCGAGACGACTGACAACACCTGTACCTGCCATGGACATGGTAATGATCGGGCGGTCGGCGAACTGCTCGGACATTTCCAGCGTGGCACTTAAGAGTGTAAGCACGTCCTGCTTGTTTCTTGGCATAACAGCCATTTTCGGGATATCTGCGCCATAGTCCTGCATCATGCGAAGACGGCGCACGATCTCATCTTTCTCAGGAGTTGCGTCAAAATCATGGTTGGAAGCGATGACCTTTACGCCATAGCTGTGTGCTTCCCGGATCATGCTTTTTACGATCTCTTCACCTGTGAAGGCTTCTACATCAATGAGATCTACATAGCCGCTTTTTGCGACAGCCATGTTGAGTGCTTTGTAAGCTTCGTTGGAGATCGCTTTTTCTCCGCCTTCCTTTGAAGTACGGAAGGTGAAGAGAATCGGAGTGTCCTTTAAAATGGTCTGGAGATCTTTTGCCACATCCAGAACCTTGTCTGTGTCAAAAACGTCCTCAAACCAGTCAACACGCCATTCCACAACGTCTACAGGGATCCTTGCGAAGGTCCCTGCCTCAAGGAGGATATCATCCTTTGTCTGTCCCACGATCGGGACACAGATCTTCGGTCTTCCCTCTCCGAGTGTGATATTTCTTACCTGAACTGTTTTCATAATGGTCCTTTCTGATACGACAGGAACAGATAGCAGTTTAGTCGTCGTATCTGATGTTAAGAATCTCTTTCATATGCTCGATCGGCATCGGTTCGCCGGTCCACAGTTCAAATGCAGCGGAGCCCTGGAAAAGCATCATGCCAAGCCGTTCATTGTCTTGCAGCCAACTTCCTTTGCCATAGAACGCATAGCAGTTTCAAGAGGGGAGTAAGGCACGTCAACAACGATAAGCTCCGGGCGGAAGTAAGACTTGTCCGGAACAACGGACTGACCTTCCAGCGGTTTCATTCCAACACCTGTCGCATTTACGAAAATATAACTGTCAGCCATTTCTTTTTCAGCTGGTCAAGATCTGCCAGATCATAGAGAACAGCATGGCTTGAAGTTCTGGTGTTGATCTTTTCTACAGTAGATACTGCACGATCCCAGAATTCATCTTTGCGGTTGAAGATCACGATCTCGCCTACACCGTCAAGTGCTGCCTGGATCTCGATAGCAGTTGCGGCACCACCTGCACCTACGATGGTCATTTTCGTTCCGATGGCGTCGATGTTATTGTCTTTCAGTGCTGCCATAAATCCGATACCGTCTGTGATATGGCCTGTAAGATGACCATGATCATTAACGATGGTGTTTACAGCGCCGCACATTTCTGCTGCCGGTGAAAGCTCGTCAAGGTACTGGCCTACCAGAGTTTTGTTCGGCATGGAAACGTTGGAACCTCTCATTTTCAGAGTACGGATGGCTTTTACAGCATCCTCGATCTCGTCTGCACCAACCTCAAATGCAAGATATGCATAATCATAGCCAAGCTTTGCAAAAGCTTCATTCTGCATGGCAGGAGAGCTGGAATGGCGGATCGGATATGCCATAAGACCAATCAGTTCGGTATGTCCTGTGATTCTTTCTGACATGGTAATAACTCCTCTCATTGGTAAAATCTGGATGAAGATTTGTCTTTTTTAAACCTCCCGCCACATAGGTCTGAAGAAGCTGCGGACATTCTCCGGACGACTGCGGGGGAGGAAGACGTGGAAAAACTATGTTACGGATCACCGAGTGAACTGTAACAGATTTATATACACTTTCCGGCAGAAGGATTGAAATACTCCCGGAAAGGGTATAGCGGAAAATATTAAAGGTATCCCTTCTGCTCAAGAATGGTAAGGATATTGCGTCCTTCCTGGGTACCGTCAATGATTCGTCTTGCTCTCTGGCTGTCGCCGATGTTCATGATCTCAACATCCTCAGAAGAAAATTCTTCTGTGAGGTTCTGGTAAAGCTGTCCCTGAGCTCTCATTCCGAGACATACGAAGCCGTATTCAAATGGAAGCTCATAAGGCTCACCTTCGCCCCTGACAAGGAAGGAAGAATCCTTGACCTCAAGGAGAGCAGTTTTTGTAAGCTGATGTACATTGTGTTTTTTCATCATGGTCTTTGTGTCATTTTTGCTTACCGGGTCAAGATCACGTCCGATCTGATCCATCATCTCAACGATAGAGATGTCTGCGTTTCTGTCAGCAAAAAATTCCACAACATCAAGACCTACAGCACCGCCGCCTACAACAACAACCTTTTTGCCTTTTAGATCCTTCGGAAAATCATTAATGTGGCTGATCATACCAAGAATAGAATAAATATTATGGTTCTTGTTGTCAATACGATCCTTCAGTCCTGCAATCGGAGGCAGAAGCGGAGCGGAGCCTGTGGAGCTTACAATGATATTCGGATGGAACTTGCGGATGTTTTCCGGTGTTCCTTCTGTGTTTTTGAAGATGTAAAGATTATCAAGCTGTTCTGCACGATGCATGAGATAGTGCGGGAAATCAGCAAGACGGTTCTTTGCAGGGATCTTTGAGATCAGAGATGCAAGTCCGCCAAGTTCATTGCCTTTTTCCAGAAGGAAGGTATTGCATCCAACCTCTGCGGCTGTACAGGCAGCTTCCAGTCCGGCAGTGCCGCCGCCGATAACGACCACGTTGCAGTTTTTATTTACATGTTTTTTCTTATATACATCGCCCTCAAGACAGATGGGTTTACAGTACAGCGGATCGGACGGTTTACACCGATACGGTTTCCGGCACAGCAACGTTACATGAGATACATTTGCGGAGGTCGCACTCATGACCTGTGGCAACCTTGTTTACCCATGCAGGGTCTGCGATCAGACCACGGCCCATACCGATCAGGTCTGCGTCACCGTCAGCAGGATACGCTCAGCAACCTTCGGGTCACGGACATTACCCATGGAAATACATGGCTTGTTGAATTTTCTTTTACGGCCTTTGCCATGTAGGAACGCCATCCGTCCGGGAGATAATTTGCATCGATCTGGTACTGGATGGAACCGTTAAGTCCGCAGGAAACATCGAAGATATCAACCTCTTCCTGAAGATAATCCAGGTATTCCAGAGTATCCTCCAGTGTATTTCCGCCCTCCATCAGCTCATCCGCACTGAGACGGAGCATGATCGGGAAAAAAAGGTCCTACCTGTTTTCTTACCTCATCGATGACCATACGGCAGAAGCGGGTACGGTTCTCAACAGATCCGCCGAACTCATCGGTACGCTTGTTTGTGATCGGGGAGAGGAACTGACTGATCAGATAGGAGTGTCCTGCATGGATCTCTACTGCGTCAAAGCCGGCTGTCTGTGCACGTTTTGCAGCCTCACCGTATTTTTTACGATGTGAAGGATCTCATCTTTGGAAAGAGGACGCGGGATCTCGCCGCCTTCTTTGGATGGAACGTCAGATGCGGAAACCGGCTGCATGTTGATCCTGGAAGAAACAGCGGAAGCTCCGGCATGATTGATCTGAATCGCGATCTTTGTTCCGTATCTATGAATATTTTCACAGAATTTGAAAAGACGTGGCAGGTAGTTGTCATGATCGATACGCAGCTGTGTGGTTCCGTTGGAGCTGCGGGGAATCGACGCTTGCGTTCTCTACGATGATGAGACCTGTGCCACCCTTTGCACGCTGCTCATAATAATTGATATGAAGAAAACTCATTTCGCCGTTCTGTTCACCGTAGTTGGTGCCCATCGGCATCATAACAATACGGTTCTTGATAGTCATATTTTTAACGGTTAATGGGGAAAAAATATGCGGATAATCATTCTTCATTTGGAAAAACCTCCCTGGTTATTTTAAATAGAATCGTTTGTTTGTGTTAATTATATAACAGAAAAAACTATAAAACTAATTCATAATACGTGTGATATAATAAAAAAAATCTATGGATTTTCACATATCATCTTTCAGGCTGCAGGTACTTGCATGATTATAATGTGAAAAAAACAGACGTAGAAAGCTAACTGGTTACTGAGAACAGAGTGAACAGTAACAACAGTAACGCTAACTGGAAAATGGTATCGGATCCAGGGGTTTACATATATGATTTTAACGTGTTATCATAACAAATAAAAAAGATACAGAAAACGGAGAAACGGGCAGGCTGAAACGGATCAGATGTAAGACTGTATTTCCACGTTCTGTAAAAAGACAGGAGATAGATAAAATGGAATTCTGGGATATTTACGATGCAGATAAGAAACCGACAGGACGAACTATGAAGCGCAATGACTGGTGTTTAAAGGATGGAGAGTATCATCTGACAGTTTTGGGCGTGATAGCAAGACCGGACAAGACCTTTCTTATTACCAAACGCGTGATGACAAAGGCCTGGGCCCCGGGCTGGTGGGAGGTTTCCGGCGGTGCAGCCCAGGCAGGAGAGGCTTCCCGTGATGCAGTACTCCGTGAGGTGAAAGAGGAGACCGGACTGGACGCCAGTGAAGCAGAGGCGGATACCTTTTTACATATAAAAGAGAGAATCCCGGGGAAGGAGATAATTACTTTGTGGATGTGTACCGTTTTGTCATGGATGTGGAGGATAAGGATCTGAAGCTTCAGATGGAAGAGACAGACGGATATATGTTTGCAACCCTGGAGCAGATCCGGGCGTTGCCGCAGAGGGAAAATTCCTGCATTATGACAGCATTAAGAAGGCGTTTGAGTTCTGAGCAGATTTCTGACTGGTTTTCCGCGAGGATGTGAAAATAAATGTTGTTTTTTGTGGATTTCTATTTCTGAAAACGTTGTTTTTTGACTTGTTTTCAAAGAATTGTCTTGACATTAAAATTGGTAAATAGTAAATTAAATCAGATGAACTACCAGACTGTTTTTTGACCATGAGCAGGTAGCAGAGCGGATTTCAAAGATCTGCTTGACTTTAGGAAGCTGTAAGCCGGATGAATGAAATCCGGCTTATAAAATTATCCAATATTATCAGATCGAGAATAATATAAAATTTTGAAAGTGAGGAATCATCAATGGCAGATGAACATAGAGATCAGATCAGAATCGTACAGGAACCGTAGCCGGTAAGGAGATCACATTGCCCATATCATGGGTGGTCCGGCACCTATTATATATCAGAAGCTTGGACTGAATCCGCAGGTGGACTATGGATCATCTGCAATTGGTATCATGAACATGACACCTTCCGAGTCTGCTGTGATCGCATCCGATATTGCTGTGAAGAGCGGTAATGTGTATCTTGGATTTGCAGACCGTTTTACAGGAACACTGATCATAACAGGAGAGATTTCCGATGTGCAGACTGCAATGGAGGAGATCGTGGATTATTTCCGTGATACTCTGGGATATGTAGTATGCAATATCACCAAGAGATAAGGAAGTGTACCATGGAAGAACGGATAACGAAGGAAGAACTGCTGGAGCGGCTGTTTCATGATGATTATGAGAACCTTAAGGGAAGAAGACTTCGGCTGACCCGGGTGAGAGTACCTGGTAAAGGAGCTTTCCTTTGCACATGTTTTTACACCAAATGAACATCTTCCACCTTCACACCAGCCTGATCACATACCGTCTGAACATCCCGATACATCGATGAAACTGCAAATTTGTATACTTCCTTTCCGTTCATGGAAAGATAGCTCTGATTTTTTGGAAGCTTG